>OLVT01000808.1_pt1 | contig 32017 bp, 37 predicted proteins | sample 1673241 | NCBI WGS metagenome assembly OLVT01 (sample SAMEA3178936, study PRJEB25190) | human gut metagenome | biome: human gut; feature: human-associated habitat; material: faeces | place: Austria | collected 2013 | reverse complement strand
CGCGGCCGCCCGCGCGGTCGGCATGCCCGACACCGCCCGGGCCGCGATCCGCGTGGCCGCCCGGGCCGCGGGCAGGACCGCCGGCGGCTACCATTGGGAGGACGTGCTGTGATCGTCGTCCTCAACGAGAAGCCGTCCCAGGCCCGAAACTTCGCCAAGGCGCTCGGCGGCATGGAGGGCTCCTTCGAAGGCGAGCGCTACTCCATCGTGGCGCTCCACGGCCACGTCTACGCCCTCGCCGAGCCCGCGGACATGGTCCCCGAGGGCATGAGGGCCCGCATCGCCGACTGGCGCGACGAGTCCTCGATCCCATGGGACCCCGCGTGGTTCGACTGGTCGAAGGTCCCCCGCTCCGAGGACGGGGAGAACGACCGCTCCATCGTCTCCCTGCGCCGAGCCCTCGCCCGTGCCGACGAGGTCGCGATAGCCACCGACCTCGACCCTTCCGGCGAGGGCGAGGTCATCGCATGGGAGGCGCTCGACGCCCTCGGCTGGAAGGGCAGGACGACGCGCGTGCGCCATGCCGACGAGGCGCCGGAGAGCATAGTCAGGGCCTTCAGGGCCCGCGACGTGCTCCCCGCGATGGACGACGACCCCGACTACCGCAAGGGCCGCGTGCGCGAGCGCTGGGACCTGCTCTCCATGCAGTTCACCCGCATCGCGTGCAACGCCGCCCGCCCCAAGGGCTACGGCATGGTCCGCGAGGGGCGCCTGAAGAGCGTCATGGTCGCCCTCGCCGGCAGGCAGCTCGACGCGTACGCGAGCTACGTCAAGAAGCCCTTCTTCGAGGCGCGCTTCAGGTCCGAGACGGGCGCGGTGTTCGCCCGCGGCCCCGAGAGCGCGAGGCGCTTCCCCACGAAAGAGGAGGTCAGGATCGAGGCCGCGAGGCCCTCTCCCGTCGTCGAGACGGGGCGGAGGCGCGGCCGCAAGGCCCCGCCGAGGCTGCTCGACCTCGCGGGCATCGCCGCCATACTCTCCGGCAAGGGCTTCGGCTCGAAGGAGGTGCTCGACGCCTATCAGGCTCTTTACACGGACGGTTACGTCTCGTACCCGCGAACCGAGGACAAGACGGTGACCCCCGCGCAGTTCTCGGAGCTCTTGCCGAAAATCGACGCGGTCTGCGCCGTCGTCGGCGTCGACCCCGCGCTGCTGACGCGCCGCGATCCGAGGCCGACGCACGTCAAGCCCGAGGGCGCCCACGGCGCGAACCGTCCCGGCGCCCGCGTGCCCGCCTCCCTCGGCGAGCTCTCGCGTTACGGCGCGGCCGCCCCCGAGATCTACCGGCTGTGCGCCCTGAGCTACCTGGCCATGCTCGCGCCCGACTTCGAGTTCGAGACGGTCGAGGGTCGCCTCGAGCTCTACCCGGCTTTCACCGGCAAGGCCGTCGTGCCGCTCGAGCGCGGCTTCAAGGCCGTTTTCGACGCGGAGGCGGAGTCCTCCGACGTGCAGGAGGGCGACGCCCCCGACGCCCCGTCCCTCGGGACGGTCGCGAGCCCCTACGTCCACGAGGGCGCGAACAAGCGCCCGCAGCGGCCCACGCAGAAGTGGCTCATGAAGCAGCTCGAGAAGCACGACGTCGGCACCGGCGCCACGAGGACCAGCGTCTTCGCCGAGGCGACCGACCCCGATCATTGGCCCTTGATGACCGTTGAGAAGGGGGTGATCGGCCTCACCGACGAGGGCAGGGCGTCCTACGTCCTCACCGAGGGCGCGGCCATCGCCGACCCGGCCGTGACCGCGCGCCTGCTCTCCGACATGGCCGACGTGGGCGCGGGCGCCAAGTCCGAGGCGGAGGTCCTCGAGGCCATGCGCCCCATGGTAAGGGCGGACATGGCCAAGATGCGTGAAAACGCCGCCAAGCTCGCCCCCGGCCCGCGCGCCGCGGGGTCCCGCTTCCCGACGGTCGGCGCCTGCCCCCGCTGCGGGGCCGACGCGGTGCTGAAGGACCGCTCGATAGACTGCTCGACCAACCGCCGCGCCCGCGGCACCTACGAGCTTCTGGAGGGCTGCGGCTGGAGCGCGCCCCGCGCGGTCGCGGGCAAGCCCCTCACCGAGGCCCAGGCGAGGTCGGTCCTGGCGGGCAAGAAGGTCAAGGTCGCGGGCCTCAAGAAGCGCGCGGGCGGCACCTTCGAGGCCCGCCTTTACGCCAAGACGATGGACCCGTTGGACATAGGCTTCGACTTCTCCGCCCCTCCCTCCAAGAAGGGAAGAGGGAAGGCCGAAAAGAAAGGGAGGTCATGACGAGCATCTGTCAAGCCATCGCAGAGAAGGTGGTGAACCGTGGGCAAAGCCTGGCCGAACAAGGTATTCGACCCTAAGGTCTCGGGAACCTATGCAAGAGGGGTTTTCTTCGGCTTCGAGGTTGACGCCCTTGCCGACGACCTGTTCCCCGTGAAGAACCATCTTCCCCCGGAACTGGGCGTGCTGTTCAAGACCGAGAGGCAATGGGAGGATGCAGGGTTTTCCGTTCCCGAAGATTCCCTTGGGTACGAGATGCACCCTACCATGCTGTCCTGCAAAACGTGCACGTATTATCACGAGGACGACGTGGAGGGTGACAAAGAAGATCCAAGGTACATCGCTTTCAAATCGAGGACCGTCAGGGACCTCAAGAAGGCGGCGGGCGGCGGTGGCATGAAGGCCCTTTTGGAGCGCAGGAAGAGGGAAGCGGACGAAGACCCCGCCTTGACAGTGAAGAACGAGCTTCCCGAAGAGGAGCGCTTGGCCTGGAGGACGGCTAGCCAATGGATTGAGCTCGGATACGAGCCAAACCCCCTTTCAGAGGGAATCTTCATGCGCCCGAGTAAAGGGAGGCGCCCGTGCGTGTATTTCCGAAAAGAAGACGTCGTCCCATTGGCAGACGGCTCCGAAAGGAACTGCTTGCGCTGCGGCGTCAGGGGAGAAGACCGCATGTGCCCGGTAGCGGGCGAGAAGGTCACGAGGTTCGGATGCTGCCCGGAGTGGGAACCCCGTGAGGTTTGATGCCTTTTCTCCCCATCGCCGCTTATTTGGCACTCATCGGGTAACATTCGGCTGAGTTGAACTCAGTCGGTTCCAATACAGATTCAGAGATCCAGAAGGAGGATCCGCATGACCAAGAAGAAGTCCCTTGAGCAGGATTTGGCAGAGCTCGAGGCTCTGAAGGCCAAGGAGAGGGAGGTTCAGGAGCGAATCAAGGAGCACAGGGCGCGCGCCGCGGCCGAGGCCCGCAAGCAGCACGACCGCGCGGTCACGGCCTACGGCGAGATGGTCGTCCGTACCCTGGCCGACGGCGACTGGACCCGCATCCGACCCGAGGGCTTGAAGGCCCTCTTGGAGTCCCTCGACCCCGAGCTCATCGAGGCCGCCGAGTGCGCGGGCCCGTCCCGCGAGCCCGCAGACGCCGCCAAGGCCCTCAGGGAGTGGGAGGCCGCTGAGCGCGCCGCCCGCAAGTCCGCCCGCGAGGCAGAGGCCGTGTAGCCTTTCCGCATCGCGTTCGCAAACCGTTTTCAGAGGCGCGCGCAATGCGCGCCTTTTCTCTTGCCGCGTACGATGCCGCCCTTTTCCAACCATGCGAATAAACGGTTGCAAACGTTAACACTTATAGCTTTCGACACAGTTATATGTTAATATTAAAACACGGTAAGAGAGGAGGTGCCATGGAACCGCCAACTTACCGGGAGATCATCCGCCGCCTGTTGAAAGAGGGTTTTTCCGAGCGTCCTAGCAAAGGGGATCACCGCCGTTTCGCGAAAGATGGCCGCAAGGTCACTGTCCGGGACAAAGGAGGGGACCACCCGTACTGGGACGAATGGAGGAGCATCAGGGATCAGGCCGGTTGGTCTTAGGCGAGAGCCGGGCGTCCCGCCCGGCTCGATCCTGAACATCGACATCGAAAGGGAGGCGGGCGACATGAGGCTCATGTGCGAGTGCGTTCTTCTCAAAGAGGATGACGGGTGGGTCGCCATCCTGCCCCAGTTCAACGGAGCGGCAACCAGCGGTAAGTCTCGAGAGGAAGCGCTCAGGAACGCTAGGGAGGTGCTTGAGATCGAGGCGGGCGACATCGTTCGCGATGGTTTGCGCGCGCCGCGGATGCGGCATCTTGCCGAGGTTGCCGTGCTGGAGGCCGAGGTCTCGGATGAGGAGGCCAACCGCATGGGTTACGTCACCAAAACCAAGGCAGCCGAATGGCTCGGCGTGTCGAAGCCTCGCGTTACCGCATTGGTCTCCAACGGAACATTGGCCGTCAAGTCGTTCGGGCGGGACGAGCTCGTTTCCATCGAATCCATCGACGCCTATCGCAGAAGCGACCGCGCTCCAGGGCGCAGGCCTGCCGAAGCCGGCGAGCGGGATCCACGTTAGCGAAACCGCCGCGTGACGGCCGGGCTTTTAGATGTGTGAGAGCTTCATGTGGCTCTTGGGAGGTCGCCAGCATACGCTGGCGGCTTCTTTTTTGACTCGGGATTCTCCTATCAGGTCTCTAAGCGTTTCCCAACCGACGGGTTCTTTCGCTCTCAAGTCACCAGGTTTGGCAACCGAGTCGAATCACCCGGTTCTCCAACCTCCGGTACCTGTGCAGGTTTCGTGTATACGTTTGGCAACCGAGTCGAATCACCCGGTTCTCCAACCCTTGCGGACGGAGCCGCAGGCCAAAAGGCGATTCCAGCTTCTTAAGCGGGTGAAAAACGTCGGTTTTCCTGCTTCGACGACCCTAAGACGGGAGGTTCCCGTCCGATTCGAATCTCCACAGGCGTGAGTTCCCTCTCCAACAGAGGTACGCTCGCTTTCGCTTGCAGGGTATATGTTACCGCGTTGGCAACATATAGGCAACGGATCCGACCGGTTAGGTGCGGTTCGGCCGTTTAGTATGCGGGGTTGGGCGTCGCCCGCAATGTTTCTCGCGTGACGGGGTTTATCCCGCCTCCCGCTTCCCGCGAATCTCCATGGTTTGTTCGCTACCATATCACGAACTCCTGTTCGATAATCGAGCCTATGGAAAGTTATATGAAAGACGGCAAGGGCAGGATGAGACGCGTCCGCAAGCGCTACGTGGACGTCGTCGCCCGCATGCGCGAGGACGGCTCCATGGAGCCGCTGAGCGTCGCGTGGCGCGACGGCCGCTCTTTCCGCGTGACGGAGGTCGTCGAGGCGGGGGAGTTCCGCCCGGGCTTCGACGACGTCTTCACTGCGCGGTACCGCATCCGTATCGGGGACCGCAAGACGAGCTTGTACCTCGAACAGCGGCTCAACCGCCCCGAGACGGGCCTGCCACCGAGCGTTCGCTGGTGGGTTCACGAGTTCGAGTGACGCGGGTTTGCCGCGTCCCAACTTGATCGAGAAGGGCGTTTCGCTCAATTAGTTTGGCCGCCGCGTCGCTTCACCCGGCCGTCCAACGCGCACGGTGAGCTTTCCGGCAAGGCGGGTGTTTGGCAACCGCGTCGAATCACCCGGTTCTCCAACCCTTGGCTACAGCCAGAACAACGGGAATAGGTTTGGCTGCCGAGTCGAATCACCCGGATGAAAAACGTCGGCGTTCCTGCTTCAGCGACCCAGGACGGGCGGATGCCCAGCCGGTTGCGGATCTCCACAGGCTTCAGATCCCGCCCTCAACGGCGGTACGCTCGCTTTCGCTTGCGGGATATACGTTACCGCATTGGCAATATATAGGGGTAATAGCGATTCGCTATGCACGTGCGCCTCGCGCGGCCCTGCCCGAACCTTAAGAGACGTGTTCTCCCGAGGTGGGCGAGTCCGCCGCCCCGCGTGGCCCTTCCTGCCGGTCGTCTGCCGTCTCGTCCACGTCGATGACGCTTTTCGAGGTTGCGAACGCGCGGCCGATCAGCACGATCCCCGCAGTGCCGGCGGCGAGGTAAACGAGGCTCAACGCCGTCGACCATCCCTCGCCGACGTCCACGAAGAGCGTTGCGGCCATCGTCGCCAACATGATGACGCCGGCGCAAACCATCAGCGCGAAGCCGGCTATGAGCGACTTGACCCCTTTGTCCGTGAACATCAGCCTTGTTTCGATGGCCATTGCTCCTCCTTTTGCGTCTCGATCAGTAGATAGATGTTGTGGTTTGGCTGCCGCGTCGAATCAGCCGGTCCCCAAACTCAAAGAAATGCGGACACAATTGCAAGGGGGTTTGGCTACCGTGACAAATCACTCGGTTCCCAAACCATGTGACGATGTGCTTTCGTCAGTGCTCAGTTTGGTTACCGTGGCGAACCACCCGGTTCTCCAACATGGCCGACGACCTGGTGCGCATGGAGTCCGTTTGGTTACCGTGGCGAACCACCCGGTTCTCCAACCGTTGCGGACTGATCCGCAGACCAGAAGGCGACTTCGACATCTGAACCGGCTGAAAAACAACGGCATTCCTGCTTCAGCGACCCAAGACGGGCGGATGCCCAGCCGATACAGGTCTCCACAGGCGTCTATTTCCGCTCCAATAGCGGTATTTCGAGCTATTCTTTCGCCTCGGCGAGCAGCCGCATGCCCTCTTCGGGCACGTTCTGCGCGCCGTTGCCCTTCCTGTCGTGCACCGTCCCGCACTCGGGGCAGCGCCAACGCGGCCTGAGGTCGTCGGCGACCGCCTTCTCGACGTGCCCGCAGGCCGAGCAGGTCTGCGCGGTCGCTGTCGTCGCCGGCACGAGGGCGAACGCCGTGCCGCGCCATGCGCACTTGTAGGCGAGCTGGCGGTTGACCTCGGCGAAGGAACCCTCGGCGATGCCCTTGTTGATCGAGCGGCGCGCCTTGCGGGGGATGTTCTCAGTGGTGCGCGAATCGCGCTCCATCATGTCCTTGGACGCCATCTCGCGGGACGCCACGGCCTCGCGCGTCTTCGAGAGCTCGCTCGTGAGGCCGTGCACCGCGTACTCGCGCCTGCGGCGGATCTTGGCCTCGAGGCGGGCGACCTTCAAGCGCTGCTTCTCGAAGTTCGCGCTCTTCGTCTCGCCCTTCCTGGCGCCCTTGCGGCGGGAGAGCCTGCGCTTCTCGCGCGTGAGACGGCGCTCGAGGTCGGATGTGTCGGGCAGGTCGCGCACCTCGCCGTCCGAGTCCACAACCCAATGGGACACGCCGAAGGTGATCCCGACGGGGCCGGCAACGGGCGCGGCGGCCTCGGGCATGGGCGCGTTCTTGACGTTGACGACGGCGAAGTACGTGCCGTCGGCCTCGGCGCGCACGGCGCAGGAGACCTGCTCGCCCTGCGGCATGCGGTGGATCTTGGCGCGGACGAAGCCGACCTTGGGCAGGTAGACATGGGTCCATTTACCCTCGGCTTCGGAGAGAGACTTCAGCTTCTCCCACCCCTCGCCGTCGCGGCGCGAAAGGACGGCGCCCGCGGTTTTGTACGCGCGCATCGGGTTCCTGCGCGACTTGAAGCGCGGGAAGCCCGGCTTGCCGCCTTGCTTCACACGGCGAAAAAACGCCTGGTAGGCGGCGTCGAGGTTGTTGTTCGCGTATATGAGGGCGGTCGAATCGGCCTCCTTCAGGAAGAAGCGGCCGTCCTCCGAGACCGTCTGCGACTTGATGGTGCTCACGAGCTTCGAGCAGTCGAACTTGGTGAGGGGCTTGGCCTCGGGGTCGTAATCGGGGTTCGGAACCTCCTCGTAGACCCACTCGCCGTCTTCGCCGCGAAGCCATTCCGGTCGCTCGGACTCGGGGTCCGCGCCCGGCGCGAGCACGTGGACCTTGAGGGTCGGCTTCGTTGCCTGGTAAGAGCCGATGCGCATGCGCAGGAGGCGGTTGTAGATGTAGCGGCACGCGTCGATGTTCGCCTGGATGGCCTCCTTCTGGGCCTCCGTCGGGTATATGCGGTACTTGTAGCTCAGCCGGCGGGTGCCGGGGACGTCTGCGCTCATTTCGAGGCCCCTTTCTTCGATTCCTCGATGAAGTCGAATGGGAGCTTCCCGGACTCCACGCAGGCGCGGACGATCATCCCGATCGCGCTTGCCATGCTCAGGTTGTACGCCGCGCAAAGCTCGATGAAGGCTTTTTTGTCGGCCTCGTCGACGAGGACGTTCATTTGTCTTCTCGGCATGTTTTCCTTCCTTCTGTCGTTCGCCGTCCACGAACTCATGGCGTTTGGTCACCGAGTCGAATCACCCGGTTCTTCAACATGCTAACGAAGGGAGCTTCTCGATATGGGGTTTGGTAACCGAGCCGAATCACCCGGTTCTCCAACGGAGCGCCCTCTTTCCTTGCGCCTTGAAACGTTTGGTAACCGAGTCGAATCACCCGGTTCTCCAACCCTTGCGGACGGAGCCGCAGGCCAAAAGGCGATTCCAGCTTCTTAAGCGGGTGAAAAACGTCGGCATTCCTGCTTCAGCGACCCAAGACGGGATGCTCCCGTCCGATTGCGGATCTCCACAGGCTTCAGATCCCGCCCTCAACGGCGGTACAGCTCGCTAACGCTTGCTAGGTATATGATACGTAATCGGTAGCATATTTAGGTAATAGCGATGCGCTATGTTCCGTATAGCGGTTCGTTATGGTGGGTAAAGAGAAGGCCCTCGGGGCATCGCCTTCAGGTGCCCGGCGATTGCCGGGCGAAGGAAAAAGGGGAGACGGCTTGCCGCCGCGTCGGATCGCTTGGCCGTCAAGCACGAGGGAACGTCTTCGCAAGGCCCTGTCCGTTCGGCTCCCAGGCCGGGTCACCCGGCGTCGAGCGCCTTTGCTAACCGGTGGTGACGCATCGCTGTTCGGTTACCGTGTCATTTCACCTGGCCGCACAACGCTCGCTTCGAGATTGCGGGGAGAGCACAGGTTTGGTTGCCAGATCGAATCGCCCGGCCGTCAAACAACCCAAAAGGACGATATAGACAGCGTGACCGGTTTGGTTGCCGCGCCGGATTGCCCGGTTGTCAAACCCGCAGCTACAGTCAGAACAAGGGGAATAGGTTTGATTACCAGGTCGAATCACCCGGCCGTCAAACTCTCACTAGTGGATGGAGCCCCGTGGTGACGTTTGGCTACCGTGTCGAATCAGCCGGTCGCCGAACCGTTGCGGATGAAACTGGATGAACAACGATGGCATTCCTGCTTCAGCGACCCAAGCCGGGCGGATGCCCAGCCGATTGCGGATCTCCACAGGCTTCAGATCCCGCCCTCAACGGCGGTACGCTCGCTTTCGCTTGCAGGGCACATGTTACCGCATAGGGAACATATTGGGGTAATAGCGATCCGCTATGCCGAGCAATCGAGGGCGCGGGAATCTCTCCTGCCCCGTCGTCCCCGCTTTCGCCGTCATCGTGTTTTTCAATGGGCTCTTTACCTGGCGTTTCATTGCCTCTTTCTTTCACCGCTTCCCGGTCTTCTGATTTTGCCCTCGAAACGGCGAGGGACGCCTACGCCCTGGCCGAAGGCGGAGCAGGTTCTCTTCGTGCGTTTGATCGACGGGTGGATATTCCGGATACTTCCGATAAAGTGGATAAAGCAGATATTTCGAATATTCCCGATAAAGGAGCGACGAATGCACCGGAACGCCAGCGCCAACCCGTTCAAGCCGACGGCCGGTGCCGAGCCGCCGGTGCTCGCCGGAAGGAAGAAGATCGTAGACGACTTCACCGACGGGCTGACGGAAGGCCCAGGCGCGCCTGGGAGGCTCATGCGGATAAGCGGCTCGCGAGGCTCGGGCAAGACCGTGCTGCTCACGGAACTCGGCGACATAGCCAAGGACAAGGGATGGGCAGTGGTCGACGAGACCGCCGGAAAAGGCCTCGTCGGCAGGATAACGGGGCGGCTTGCACGCCAGCTTCCCGAGGCTAACGCGTCAACGGACATCAGGACGGTTCTCGACGAGGCGGTCGGACGTATCGGGAAGGAAGGCGTGCTCCTGACTGTCGACGAGGTCCAGGACGCCGACAAAGGCGAGATGGCGGCGATTTCCCAAGCGGTGCAGCACCTCATCCGCGAGAAGAAGGACGTAGCGTTCGTGTTCGCCGGTCTCGCCATGGGCGTCGCCGACATCATCAACGGAGAGGCGATGACGTTCCTCAGGCGCGCTAAGGCCGAGCAGCTCAAGCCCATCCCGGGTGAAGACGTGGCGACGGCGTTCGAGAAGACGTTCGGCGACTCGGGGATGCCGATCGCCGGCAACGCGCTTTCGGCTGCTGTGGCGGCGACGGGCGGTTACGCGCACATGGTCCAGCTCGTTGGCTACAACGTGTGGAAAGTGGCGAGGAGGCATTTCGGCGAAAGCCCCGCGGTGGCCATGGAAGACGTGCGGGAAGGCGTTGAAATGGCGATGGGGGACTACGTCGAGGCCGTGATAGAGCCCGCCTTGTCCCGTCTCTCCAAGCGCGCCATGAGCTACCTGGTTGAGATGTCGGGGTCCGACGGGCCGTCGTCGACCGGATGCGTGGCCAAGTCGCTCGGCGTTTCGGCGCAGTCGTTGTCGAGCGTCAGGGCGTCGCTCATCGCCAAGCAGGTGATAGAACCGACCGAAGCGCGCGGGTACGTCGACTTCGCCATTCCTTGGATGCGCGAGTACGTGGGCGATCATGTCGGCGAGCTGATGGACCGCTTCCCAGGCTGAAGCGTCCCGCGCCTGCATAGCGGGAAAACGTGCTACGATAACGCCTGACCAAGTAGTCCGGCGCAATCGGCGCGGCCTAGGCGCTCGGCTCGAAGCGACTCCTAACGCGGGGAATCGGACCCCGGTCCGCACGAGTCGCTTCTTTTTCGCATTCAGCAAATGGTTGAAACTCGATTGATTCTTGCCCGTCTTTCGCTCTGGTGGTGAAATACGTTCTGAAATACAGGTGAAATACGTGGCGAAGGTATCGCGGACATATCGAATCGAACAGGAAACCGCAGATAGGATAGTTGAAATCTCGGAATCCGAAGAGAAGACGGCGACCGATGTCGTCGAAGCTTCAATACACGCGTATTTCTCGGAGACCGAGCAGAAGGAGAGCCGCCGGCAACGGCTCAGGAAGGCTTGGAGGGGGTAGCCATGAGATGGAGCGTGTCCCTGTTGCGCGAGTCGGGCGAGACCGAGCGCGCAGAGGTCTCGGATTTCGAGCTGTCGGCGTTCTTCGCCCGACTCTCAGCCGCCGAGGGCAAGGCGTCGGTGCTGTCCGTCGAGCGCGTTGCCGATTTGGGCGATTCAGCGCTCGTGAAGCCGGACGGGGACGACCTAGTGCAGGAACTCGGGAAGCGTCGCTGGCGCGTCAAAGGAGACCCGAAGGACGATTGGTGGGTCGAGGTCGATTCGGACGGCAGCGAGCTTCCAGGTGATTGGGAACACGACCCGGAAAGAGGATGCGTGTACTGCGCGCTCGGTTAGCGGGTTTCGCCGCCTTACCTGCCGCGCCCGCGGCTCCTGGAGCGCTCGCAGTTCACGTCCCCGCGGCGGTTAGGGCTTCTTGCGCCAGCGGGGGGTTCTTCGCCAGGAAGTCAACGAAGGCAGAGACGAAGCAGTATTGGAGGTGCTGGAAATGAGCGAAACCCGCGAAATCTTTGACGACATGCCCGCCGAGGTCGATTTTTCGGAGAGCCTGCCGAACCCCTACGTCGGCAAGATGCGCCGCCGTGTGACCATGAACATCGACGCCGACACCATCGACTACTTCATGGAGGAATCCAAGCGCACCGGCGTGCCGTATCAGACGATCATCAACCTGTACCTCGGCGAGTGCGTTGCCGAGCAGAAGCACCTAGCCTTTTCTTAGCTGAACGTGCTAAAGTGAGCGAAATCGAGTAGTCCGGCAGCAATCGGCGCGGCCATAGACGCTCGGTTCGAAGCGGATGTCAACTCGGGGAATCGGACCCCGGAACGAGGCATCCGCTTTTTGCCCTTAGATTCGAGCAGAAGGAACAGCGAGCCCTCAGGGCGAGCGGCCTTCCCTCATCGCGTCCCGTTTCGGACTCTTCGCGGATCCGGGCTCACAGGCCTTTCCAAACCCCTTCGGCGCACTCGACCCCGTTCTGCTCGCTCAATCGCGCACCCGTTGCGGCGCGACCCTCTTCGCCACCTCATGAGTCCTCGCGGCCATCTCCTCAGGAGTTTTGGCGGTCTCGGCGGCCTCGGCCACGTCGAACTCGTCGTCCAGCTCCCCCGATTCGATCACGATCCTGAGGTCGTGCAGGAAGTTCTTTGCCTCGCCGCGGGTCATCTTGCCGACTACCATCCTGACTTTCTGCCAGAGTTCGGACTTGGCCTGGTCAAACGTGCCCCATTGAACGTCGCGGTCCTCGTCGGGGAACACTTCGGACCCATGCCACTTGACGGCAACCTCACTGCCCCGTGCGTGCTCGCTCGCTGCCGAGAAGTTCTTCATGAAGTCTTTCTTGTCGTCGATCCATACGGCGGGCGCCTTCTTGGCGACTACGGGCAGCCCTTCCTCGTCGAAGGGCGTGAACGAGTGCCATCCCCGGCCTTGCAGCCCGAGCTCTATGACGACGTCGGTGTAGCTCTCGCGCTTGCCGTCAAGGTAGTCCCTATAACTGCGTTTCGCGCGGTCCCACGCATCCTGTACCTGTCTTGGGGTGGCGGTGAGGCACTTCACCACGGTGATGTCCCCGCAGCCCCTCTCGTACCAGAACGTGCCGTTCTCGTCGCATGCCTTCCATTCGCCCTTGTCCTCAGGATCGTTCGGGTTGGCGGCGAGGCCGATGCGAACCACCGACGCGTAGCGTTCCTCGTAGCTCCCGATGCCGTACCGCGTCGCGGTCGCCTCGAACGGCTTCCCGCCGCATTCGGGGCATCGGCCGTATGCGCCATCGCAGTTCACGTAGGCATTTGCCTCGTTTAGCGCCGCGTCCAGCGTCTCGAAGTCTTTGAACGGAGTCGGCCCGTCTTCTTCGTCGCCAGATTCCTCGTATCTGTCCATGTAGTGAAGCCTGACCATGGCTTCGACCTTGTAGCGGAACCCCGCCTCTTTCTTGAACCATTCGCTCATTCGAAACCCCTTTTCTCTGCTGACTGCTCTCAAGCTTTTTGCTCTCGTAGCGGGAGAGCATGCTAGGATAGGAATTGATCGAGCAGTCCGGAAGCAATTGGCGCTTCCATAAACGCTCGAACGGAACGGTTGGCCGCGGGGGGAATGGGACCCCCGTCAGCACCAACCGTTTCTTTTCGCCTTTAGGTTCTGGAATCAATGACTACATCCAAAGACCCTCTTCGGGATCCCTGTCGATCCATGCCGCGTAGCCGTTCGCGGCCGCCGACACATCATAGGCCTTTTCCGGAACCTTGGAGACGCTGACCCTCAACGACGTCTTCCATTCGTCCCAGTTGAGCGGCCTCCCGTTTCCTGCACGCCTCAGCTCGATTTTCGCGTCGAGTATCCTTGGCAAGTCCGGCCACGACCCTGCCGCCATCTCGATGATTCGCTGAGACCGCTCTTCATCGGTGTCGCCGACGTCTTCGAATGGGCAGGGGAGCAGCACGATTCGGGTCGCCTCGTCCACACCGTCAAGGTCGTTCGCGCGCCTCGATCCGACTGCGTTAACCACCGACACCTTGGCCGCATCGCTCCACTCTGCGGCCTCCTCGGGATTGGCGATCTTCCAGGTGGTAGGGTAGTTGAGGGTTCCGCCTTTGATCGCGCAACTCCTAGTCATTGCCCGGGCCCGTTCCTCTTCCGTTTCTTTTCCCCTCCTCGCACGCTCGAGGCTCCACGCCGGCATAACGGCGCGGCACACCTCTTCGAACTCCTTTCGGTCCCTGGCGCTGTCCTCACTGTGAAACATGTTCTTTTCCAGAGCGGCGAGGACGAGGTCGCTTACGCCAGGTATCGTCCAGGCATCCCCCCAAGCATCGGCGAGGTGCCGGAAGAGGTCCGATAGGAGAATGCAATCACCTTCGTACGGGCTTAACCGGGATTCCTCGAGCCAAGCATTGAAGGCGTCCAGGACATCTCCTTTTTCAAGGAGCGGCTCGGGCGCGGCGCCGGCGAGGATTGAGGCCTCGAGTGCGTCAAGTGCGTCGACGACCTCAAGACGTACGGCCGCGAGCTCTGATGCTATCTCGTGGGCGAAGTCATCGTCAGGCGTTACTGTGAGATCGTGGGATTCGGCGAACTCCGATGCGAACGAGACCAAAAGCTTGGTTTCGGGCAGCTTCCAGAATCCGTTTTCCAGGTCTGCCAAGGTTTCGAACGCATCGTGCAGGGCGTGTTGCACAGGCGACACGCCTTCGTGGAGCGGTTCGAAGATCCCTGCCCGCTCTCCGAGGACGAGCTGGGTGAAGCGACGCGCGAACGCGTCCTTCGGAAGGCTGGCTTCCATCAAGGCGTCCTCGAACGCGCTGTAGACCGGGATGCCGTTGATGGCCGCGCGATCCTCCATTGCCTGCCTTAGCATCGCCGCAGAGGCGGCTGAGCGGCAAGTGAACCTCAGGTAAACGCTCTTCTTTTCGCCGCTTGCCTTGTCTGGGATTTGAAATGCGTTTGAGATTCGGTCGTTCGCCACGGTATTCATCTCTGCCCTATCATCCGGAGATTTGTAAAATTGCTATCGCGGTGCCGCCGCGATACCCTGATTATACTGGGACTAGGATAAACATCGCCGCTCGTGGCCATAGCGATTCGTTATGGCGCTGCGTTTCTGGTTCGAGGTTGAGCCGTTTCGGGTATGATAGAAAAAAGACCGGTCTTTTCAGGCGGGTCCTGCATTCCGGGGCGGGTCCGGCGGGGTTCATAGGTTTGGTAGGCCTCCCGCGCGGGCGCGCCCCTTCTTCATCGCTTCGCTGCGGCCACCGCCCGTCGGCCGAATCCCTTTGTCTAAAGCGCCGTAAAGTCCCTAACCAACTTCTTCTCCGTGTTCCCGCACGCGCTCCGCCCTCAGCAGCCTCTCGGATCCCATGAAGAACCTGTTCGCTTCATCGACGAGCTCCTCCACGGTCCCGCAGTCCTCCACGAGCACCTCCGCCCGTTTCGCCGCGTACCCGAAGCTCGCCTCGTCCGCGCCCCGCAGCACGAAGCGGTCGACCAGCCCGTCGCGCCGTTGCCTTGGCGACATTTCCATGCCGAGCGTCACGGAGGTCTCCCTGAGCTCCTCGTCCGAGGCCACCGTCACCGTCGGCACGCCGTCGGGGGCGTTGGCCTCGATGCAGATCTCCAGGACCCTGTTCTTATGCGTCGTTCTCATTTCCTCTCCTTGCCTTGCCCGGCGATAGGGGCAGGGGAGCGCGTCCCCGCCCGTCGCCGTGCCGTTTCGAGCTGCCGTTCCTAGTATCCCGCCCATTCGTCGACCTCGGGCACCTCTAGGTCCCGCTGCTTCAGGGTGGCCGTCCTGGGCGCCTTCTTCGCGAGCTTCCTCGCACCGTCCCAGAGGTCCACGGCCTTGACGTCGACCACGGGCTCCTTGCCCTTCCTGGCCCTTTTCTCGACGACGTGCACGCAGCCGAGCGAGCGGTCGGGCAGGTCGACGAACACGAGCCTCGACCCGCATTCGAAGAGGTTGACGACCTTGGCGATGTCGTCGACCGTCCCGACGAACATCCCGTCGGGCCACCCTTGCGGGGCATCCTCGGAGCAGAGGGAGGCGGACACGATGCCGCCGCCCTCCTTCTTGACGGATCCCAGCTCGAAGCCCTCGCGCAGCACGGCGTTCGCCCTGCGCAGGATGGCATCCTCGGACCCTTCACGGTAGTAGACTTTCCCGCCGACGCGCTTCAGGCGCAAGATCTTCGCCGCCGCGCTCATCGCTTCTCGGCCTCCTTGCCGGCTGGGACGGCTTCGTTTGCCGGCTGCGAGTCCCAGGGCAGCGCCTCGTAGGCTAGTGGCGCCGTGAACCACTTGGCCAGCACCTTGCCGCCCGCCTCGGTCTCCAAACGGTGGAACTCAGCGTAGGAGTCGCAAAAGGCGAGCACCGACCCTTCCTCGAACAGCGAGGCTATGCGGGCCATTCCACGGATGTCCATCGGGCCGACGTCCCCGCATGGCCACCTCTCGCCGTCGGCCTCCAGGTGCCCTTCGACGATGCCGTCCCCGCCGCCGTGCCCGCAGAGCTCTATATGCGGGCTCCCGCTGATCTTCCTGATTTTCGCCTCGATCGCTTCGTGTTCCGTTTCTTCGTAGAGGAGCCTCGACTCGAGCTCGTCCACGTCCCATCTCGCCATCTCCGCCTCATCCTCTCTTTGCTGACTGATTGATGTCTTTTAAGGGTATAGCGGTCTGACCGCCATACCCTTATTATACTCCCATAAGGAGAATAACAGCAGGTCAGGGGCATAGCGATGCCCTATGACGGGCATCGTTCTCGGGCTCGATTTCGCCCTTCTCTTCGTTCTTCCGGATTTCGCTTTTGTCTTTGAAGCAGCGAGGGCGCCCCGCGCCCGCAGCGGGAACAGCGAGCCGCCAGGCGAGCGGCCCTCATCGCCCGGCATCGCGTTTCGGCGCAAAGGAAAAGCCGGGGGTCGCCCCCGGCTTTCTCCTCATCGGCCTTGTTCTCCAGCCCCGACGGCGCAGGCCCGCGCGTCCCCCGGGGCGGTCTATCTTCTTTCGATCATGGCCTTCCACATCTTCAGCTTGTCGAGCGCGGGCGAGCCGTCCTCGTCCTCGAGCCACCCGTTGGCCGCGCACCAGGCGTCGATCATGCGCTGCACCATTTCGGCCGCCTTCGCCTTGCCCTGGCTTTTGACCACGATGGGGATCTCGTTCTCGGCTGAGGACGACTTGACGAACTTTTGCGCCCATTCCTCCTTGTCGAACAGCTCGAGGTAGTACGGGTTCTCCTCGGCGGTTGCGGCCCAGTAGAACTCCGGTTCCTTCGCTTCTTCCATTGCCTCTTCCTTCGGTCTGTTCTTCGGCTTCACGGCCCACTCGCCCGGTTCCCCGGGGTAGTCCCCGGCCGCGGCCTTCTCGGCCAGGTCCTCGAGGTAGGGCTCTCCGACGGCCGCGCCGCCTCTCAGCTCGAACCTTGCCGTTTTTTCCTTATCTGCCATGGTCGTTTTCTCGCTTCCAGCGTCTTCTCCAGCTCATTTCGGGCCCCTTCCACTTTTGCTGACTGATAGGGTACAGCGGTCTGACCGCCATACCCTCATTATACCTCAAAGACTGCCATAACAGCAGGTCAAGGGCATAGTGATGCCCTATATCGCCCATCCTCTGCACGCGTTTTCATCCTCCCGCGTCTGGTAAACTTGGGTATGTGAAGAACATGAAGGACGGAGGAGGTATGGACGTCATCGACATGAGCCGCAAATCTGCGAACGGCCAGGAGATAACGGAAACGATGATAGGCGAGTGGTGCGAGGCGTACGAACGCGGGGAGTTCCCCGAGGGCGAGCGCACGGTCGGCGGCCCCGTCAACGGCCGCCCGCCTTTGTCGGCGTCCGAGGAGACGGTCGTCTTGAACGTGAAGGTCCCCGTCGGCATGAAGGCCGCGCTGGCGGCGGCGGCGAAGCGGAACGGCATGACCCTGAGCGCCTACGCGCGGAGCCTTCTGGCCGACGCCGTGCTGTCGGCGCGATAGGCGCTCGGAACGGCTTAAGCCCGGTCTATCCCCGTCTCTTTTCTTTTGATTTCCGTTTCCGCAGCGAGGGCGCATCGCGCCCGCAGCGGGGACAGCGAGCCGTAAGGCGAGCGGCTTTCGCGCATCGCCCCGCTTTCCCGTCCCGGGAAATGCGAAGCCCCCGGCACCGCCGCAAGGTCGTCTTCTCAGACTCCTTGCGGCGGCCCGGGGACTCCCGCGCTCATGGCGTTCTCCGGTCAGGTTCCAATCGTCAGGCGGCGAACTCGACGAGGTATCGCATGCGCACCGCGTCCTCGTCGTAGACCACGATCTCGTCGTTCAGGACGTGCGAGACCCCGGCCTTGGCGTGAAGGCAGTCGCAGCCGAGCGCGTCGATGGCCGCCTTGTCGTACGCCCCGGGGCCTTTCGGCTCGTAGGGCTTGCCGTAGGCCACCTCGAACAGCGCCATGAAGGCCGTGCCGCCCGCGCCCCGCGACCAGTACGAGTCGCGCGCGCCGACGTAGCCCCAGCTCTTCTCGCCGCCGCCCTCTGAGGAGCTGCGGCCGCCCTTGCCGTTCTCGCCGAAGTAGATGCCGCGGCCGAACATGGACCCGTGGGCCACGCCCGACGCTCCCGGCACCCAAAGCGAGTTCTGGACGATGGACGCCCAGTTGGCCGCGGGCGAGCCGTGCCAGAGCAGCCTCGTGTCGGTTATGCCCCTGCCTTTGCAGTAGGCCTCGAACTTGGCGCCCTGGGCCTTGGGCGAGACCGCGTAGACCTCGAGCACCTTCGCGCGGAGCCTGTCGGAGAGCCTCGAGAGCGCTTCCTCGCGCTCCGCTCCCTCGGCGACCTCCACGCCGATCCCGAAGTCCCCGAACGACGGCAGCTTTGCCGCCGCCCTCATCGCGGCCTTGGGCTTGCGCGCCTTGTCCGCGACGACCGCCTCCATGGCGGCCACTATGGACTCTTCGCGCGTGATGACCGCAGCGAAGTCAGCCTCGCTCCGGGCGAGCTGCCCCTCGACGGCGGCGACGGTCCTCGGCGCCACCTGCATGAGCTGGACGACTCGGCGGTTGAATGCCTTGACGGTCTTCAGCTTGGCCATGGCGCGCAGGATCCTCTTGGACTCGCGCACCTGCTCGGCCGTGACCCTGGTGCCCTGGACGAGGTGCCTCCTCACCGCGCCCCTCGCGAGCTCCATGAGCTTCGCGTAGAGCCTTTGGGAGGCGGTCCCGTCCTCGAGGGCGGCGTCCCTCTCCGACTCCTCTCTCCCCGTCGCCTCCTTGGCGTCGGGGTCGAGGTAGACGGCGCTCTGGTCGCGGTAGCCCTTCATGAGCTTCTCCTTGACCTTCGGCCAGTACATCCAGCTCTCGTAGGGCTCCTTGACCTTCCTGGGCGCGCCGAAGCCCGAGCCTTGGCCTATGCGGCCGTACTCGGCGTCGATGCGCCCGTCCGCGCGCGGGATGAAGCGGTAGAACTTGTACGAGCCCCTGCCGCCCGCCGACTCGGCGGAGGCGAAGGTCAGGTACATCTCCCCGTAAGAGGAGGGCTCAAGCCCCGGGATCCCGTTTTCCGAGCCGGCAGCCGGGAAGATCGCGGGCGAGGGGCGCTTGACCCCGTCGACCCATGCCTCGTCCCGGCCCCTCGCCTCGAGCGTGCAGTCCCCGAGGGGGCAGCTCACCTCGATGGCGACGGCCGGGTCGCCCTTCCACGGCATCCCGATCCGGTCGAAGGCCCCGGTGACGGCCTTCCAGAACCCCGACTCGTCCGCCGGGGCGTCGACCTTCGCCGACCCTCCGGGCCATCTCACTGTTGCCACGATGCCCATTCCCGTTTCCTTTCCTCGATTTCGTTTCCTTATCTCGAAAAGGCCTCCCAGTCGTCCGACCGGGAGGCCTTGCAGCCTCCCGGTTTAACGTCCTGGGAAGGGACGGGCTCCTCGCGGCCTAGGCCGCGGCCTCGATGACCGCGTCGAGCACCTTGACCATGGCCAGGGTGTCGAGCTCGCAGTAGCGCAGCAGGCTCTCGCGCATCCGCGCCCTCTCCTCGGGCCCCATGAGCGCGAGGTTCAAGAAGGTCGCGGCCGCCTCCGAGCCGTTGTGCACCCCGTCGAGCGCGTGGTAGTCCAGATCGGGGTCGTCGGGGCAGAACGCCGGCAGGACCGACTTGATCGACCATGAGGACCCCATCGCCTTGCGGTAGAGCCATCCCTTCTGGAAGGGCTCCATGATGTCCACGATGGAGTCCTTGATGCCGAACATCCTCTCGGCCAGCTCCGGCACCGCCCCGGCGAGCTCCGTCAGGCGCCCCTTCTCGAAGGAGGCGTTGTAGGCGGTCACGCACGCGCCCTCCGGCACGTCGCGCGCCAGCGCCTCGGCGAGCGCCCTTCTCGGGTCGCCCTCCTCCGGCGCCAGGAACTCCCTATGCTCGAGCTCCCCGCCCGGCTCCCTCTGGATGTGCAGCGAGTACTGGGTCGTGAGCTGCTGGTACGGCTTGGTGCCGTCCCAGAGCGGCACGGCCATCTGGGCGGTCTCGAAGTCTAGGTGGGCGACGGGCCAGGAGATCTTCTTCAGGAAGGCCCGCAGCCTCTCGGCGTCGGCGACCTCCTCGACGTTCTCCACCTCGCAGCGGATCTGGGCGTCGCGGAAGCCGTTCGCCTTCAGCTTGCCTTGGGCGTCGGCGTACGTCCTGACGCCCTTCTCCCAGTAGGGGATGCCCCGCGTGCGGCCGACGCCCGCCAAGTCGAAGACCGACTTCTCGGGCACGTGCCGCCAGCACCAGTCCTGGTACACGCAGGGGTAGGGGCTGTTGCACATCTTGCCGATGGCGACCTCGGGCTCGGCATCGGGCTCCGCGGCCTCCCGCATCGCCTTCACCGCGCCCTCGATGCCCGGCATCGCCGCGCGCACCGCCTTCGTGACGTCCTCGATCCTGAAGTAGCGCTTCAGGTCGAGGTCGCCTTGGCGGACGTACGACGAGTCGACGCACATGATCCGGACCTTGTCGACCTTCCAGCCGCATCTTTCGATGACCCACGTCTGGAAGGCGGCGTCCTGGACGTGCTCGGGCTTCACCTTCGTGGAGGACTTGACCTCCGTGACGGTCAGCTTCCCGTCTCGGCGCGTGCGGACGATGTCCGCCATGCACATGCAGCCCTCTCCGTCCACGAAAGTGGCCTCGCACACCGACGACGTTCTCTTCTTCGACCTTGCGTGCTTTAGCTCGTTCTTCAGCAAGGCGTCGGTCTGCTCCGCCATCTTCGGGAAGTCGAAGGTCTGCTCCACCTCGACGTAGTCGCCGAACATCCCCATCGCGAGGTCGCCGACCTCGTTGCCCGATCCCGGCAGCGACTTGTTGAGGTACTTGTCGCTGGCCTTCTCGGGCATGTGCTCGGCCATCCATGCGATCTTCGGGCACTGCCTGGCCTTCTGGTAGGCCGACTTGGAGATGAGCTTTCTCATTTCCGTTCCTTCCTTCTCGTCGTTCTCAGCGTTTCCTGTTCGTACGACGAGGCTCCCGGGTCTTCGCCCAAGGGAGCCTCGCGTGAAGCTCCCTTGGTTTCAGTTCCCGGGTCAGGAACCCGCGCCCGCTAGGCGAGCGCGGAGCCGTCGATGACGCGGTCGACCATCTTGAGGATCGCCTTCAGCTCGGGGTCGCTCTTCGCCTTCGCCTTGAGCTGCTCGTACTCCTCGACCTCGCGTGCGCGCTCGCGCGCCGCCGCGATGAGGTCGGCCTTGGCCTCCTTTGCCGCCTGGGCGCGTGCCCAGCGGTTCTTGCGGACCTTGTCGGCGATCATGTGCACGTGCGCCGAGCTGTGCTCGGTGTGCGCGCGCAGAGCCGTGACGGTGCCCACGTTGAAGAAGCCGTCGCTCGGCACGGCCACTAGGTCGTCCACGTCGATCTTTCCCAGCAAGTGGGACGGGATCTCGAACTCCCACAGTCGGCCGAGCACCTTCACCTCCGCGTAGCGCGGGGCGAACCGGTTCTTGCTGCTCTTCTTGGACATGACTCCTCCGTTTCCGGCCACCGCGTTCCGCGGCGGCCAATCTCGACCGCCGCTTCCCGTTCCCGGGGACCGGCACTTCTTTCCCGCGACGGCGCCTTCGGCGCCGCCTGTTTTTGGAACCTGATCGGTTGTCAAGGTGCGGGGCGAGCTCTTCTCTCGCTGCCCTCCATTATACCACGTGATGCGCGGGCACCGCCTCTGACCTTGGGTTTCCTCATCGGGCTGTCTATATTGGCGGGGTTCTCGCAACGGTCCTTCGTTGCTGTTTCGCCTTAGGAATATCGGAGATGAAACAGGCTTGAATATGGACGTACGCTATCACGTACGCTATACTATTGGCAAGCGCAAAAAGCTCGTAGCAGAGGAGGAGAGATGAACGCGATTTCAGCCACGGCGCTGCGCAAGGATCTTTACAACGCCATCTCGATGGTGAATGAGGAATGCTCGCCGCTAGTGATAACCAACAGCAAGGGCAAAGGAGCTGTTTTGGTCGGCGAAGACGAGTGGCGGTCCATCAAGGAGACGTTGTACCTTGAAGGCGTTCCCGGACTGGCGGAAGACATCAAGGAGGGAATGGCAACTCCCCTTGAGGACTGCGTAAGCCAGCAGGATTTGGAGTGGTAGTGGATGTGGAAGCTTGTTTTCACGAAGCGCGCGGCCAAAGATGCGGGAAAGCTGAAGCAGGCCGGCTTGAAGCCTAAAGCGGAACGTCTTCTGGAAATCATGAAGGACGATCCTTATTCAACCCCTCCCGCGTTTGAGTCGCTTGTCGGCAACCTTTCGGGTGCGTATTCTCGACGTATCAACTTGAAGCACCGGCTTGTGTACGAGGTCCTTCCAGGCGTCTTCAAGGAAGGCGATACCGAGTACGAGGGGTGTGTGAAGGTGCTGAGCATGTGGACTCATTACGACAAGTTGTGAAGGATGAGAGAGGGACCCGGTGCTACCGGGTCCCTCTTTTCTTTTTCGCGTTCCCTTTCCTTGCGCCCCGTCCCCGCGACGCCCGTTCCCGAGGGCACCCGTCAGACGGGTACGCCTCGGGAACGGGGGCGGTGCTTTTGCACCATGGAAAACCGCACGGGGCGGACGTAAGGCCCCTAACACGGTTTCCCACAGTGCAAAAGCGCCGCATGCCTCCCTCAGAGCCTTTCGCCCTCCGTCCGCCCGGTCCGCTCTCGGGGCCGTCTTTCCTCTCCTTGCCATCTTCATGCGGTTTCCGTTCGAGCCCGAACCAGCGGATGCCCGTTTCGTATCGCGCATCGCCCTCCGTATCGTCCCCGTTCTGACCCTCGGCGACCGCGCGTCCTGCGCCGTGGTAAACCGTGTTAGGGCCCTTCAAGAAAGCCCGTGCGGTTTTCCATGGCGCGGCAGGACGCGCGGCGTTGCCCCGAGTGCGTCGCGGCCGCCCGTTAGGCAGGACGGCCGTGCGCGTCTTGACGCGCACTTTTCTTCCCCAGATCTTATTTCTCAACAGCGAGGGCGCGTTGCGCCCGTAGCGGAGATCAGCGAGCCGTTAGGCGAGCGTTCTGCTCTTGGCAACCCCTCAGCCCGACGCGCTCTGAGCGCGTCGGGCGTCCGTCGGCGGCGTCAGAAGACGCCGCCGACGCGGTCCTGGTTTCCCATCGGTGACCGGTTTCCATGCAGCGCTTTGCTGCCCTTTGCCTCCCGCCCTTCCCGATGGCGCTCGCTTCCGGGGCGCGCCTCGGGAAGGGGAGCGCGCAGCCGCCGCCATGGAAAACCGCACGGGGCGTATGGGGGCGCCCCTAACACGGTTTCCCACAACGGCGGCAGTGCGCGGGCGGCGTTCGGGACGCGCCCCGTTCTCGGGATGCCGCTTCGTCCCCTCAGCGTTCCGCGCGGGGGCGATCCGCGCCCCGTCCCCGACTCGGACGCGCCGTTTCATTACGGGGCGTTTTCGACCCTTCGCGTTTCGCGAGCCGTTCCCGCGCGACGGTCCGTCGGCGACCCTTCCCGCGATGCGCTTCCTCTAATCGCAACCGTCTCGCGACGCCCGTTCCCGAGGGCACCCGTCAGACGGGTACGCCTCGGGAACGGGGGCGGTGCTTTTGCACCATGGAAAACCGCACGGGGCGGACGTAAGGCCCCTAACACGGTTTCCCACAGTGCAAAAGCACCGCATGTTTCTCCAAACCCCTCCTCCCGTCGGCATCCGCTCTCGCGACCGTTCCCGGTCCGCGCAGTCCCGTTCCCGACGGCGCCTCGGGGGCGCGCGTCGGTAACGGGAACCGGACTTCACACCATGGAAAGCCGCAGGGGATTGTTGATGGATCCCCTTTACGCGCCTTACCACAGTGCAAAGTCCGGTGCCGTTTTCCCTCTCTTCTGCCCAGCCGTTGGCTGTTCCGAGTTCCCTCATCTCAAGCCGTTCCGATTCCAGTTTCAGCTTATTCTCGGGTTCTAGGGGTTTTAGAACAGGATAGGACTTGTCCGACACCTACGGTGTCTACATTAACATTTTCGGCAAGCCGAAAAGTGTCTCCCACCTGCGCAAACGCAGGTGTTAGCTGATTAAGCGCTTGCAAAGCGCTTAATCAAGGAAACCGCGCCCGACCTGCGGCGACGCGGTTTCATGCGTCTGTCGGCGCACTGTCGAAAATGAGTGCTAAATAGCACTCAACGTGTGCTATTTAGCACTCATTTGGCATCTCCGCAGGTCAGATGGATGTCAAAAGATACAGGCATGCTATTTAGCACTCATGTTATATACTCTGTGCTGTCATGTGATACGCGGGGACGAAAGGGTGTTTTCAGGCGATGCGGTTCACTTTCAATATGCCGGACGAGCTTTACCAGAGGTGCGTTGACTTGCAAAAGGAACGTGGCGATAGTTCGGTTCCTGTGACTTTGCGCTATTTGATAGGCGTTGGTTTGGACGTTCGGAACATGGAGACCGCGAACGAGCAAGCGGTGGCCTTTATCGAGAGCCGTCTGGACGCTTTCGAGAGGAACATCCGAAAGGAGAACGAGGCGTCCCTTGAGAAGGCCGTCTCAAAACTTGAGAAGGCCGTCGGGAAGGTTTCCTCCATTCAGAAGCAATCCCTCAACGCCGCCTCGGCTGCGAACGGCTCTCTTATCGCGACCATCACCCTGATGGCCCATTACTATCAGGACCATCCCGAGTTCACCGCCGATTGGGGCCCCGTTCCGTTCGAGGATCGCTGGAAGCTGTTCTTCAGCACGGGTCGCGAATTGGCTTACTCGAAGGACGAGATGGTTGATTTCTACCACGCATTCAAGGGCGCGGAAGAGCGAGTCGGCAACGAGTTCGCCAATTTCGCGGACCTGTATTGCGACGGGGACGTCGAGAAGGCGGAGCGCCTTATGACCGCGTCGGACAAAGTCGGTTTCGATTCGATCGCCCGTCATTCTTCGAAAGGCAGGTAACGCCCATGTGCGATTGCCCTGTTGATGCAAACGCCTCTTTGGAAGTCTCCCTCTCGCAGGATCTTCTCGATGCCTTCAACGCGATTTGCGGGTCGCGTTGTTTGGACTCGCGGACTGTCGCTTCGGCTTTGCTTTCCGACGCCTTGTGCGAGTTCGTCTTTCAAGGCGCGTCTGCTTGCGATGCGTCTTCCGCGTTCCCCTCCGTTTCCGAGCTTGAGGGTTTCGCCAACGCCGTTCGGAGGACGGTTGCTCGAGGGAACGAGGAAGTCAAGCTCACCATCGAGGACTCGTTGCGTCATGTTCGCGAAGATCTAAGCGCAGACCTCGAGGACCGCATCCGCGCTGTCGTCGAGTCTTCGGTTCTTTCAGCCGTGAAGGGCTTGAGGGACGATTCGGTTAAAGCGGTCGCGCGGGATCCCGATAGCCTTCCTAGGGCCACAGGCATGCGCGTTTGATCGCGTTCCGACCATCATAGAATTGGACATGGAAGAGAGGTATGGGCAAGTTGGAGGACAGCCGATCCTTGAAGGTCACGCTTCGCCTTGAAGCGGCCATGGTAGACGAGATCGACAAGCTCGCCGCAGGGCGGGGGGTCTCGCGAAGCGAGTGCGTTCGAGAGCTTCTTTCCAAAGCCCTCCTCGCCAAGAACGAGAACATGTACGGGCGCTATATCGCCGCCCTCGTGCGCGCGGAGCTCGATGGGTTCCGGCGCGACGTGAGGGGCGATTTCCTCGCGGCGGCCGAGGACGCCCTCGAGACATTGGAGAGCCAGACCCGCGATTCCCTCGACGAGCTCAGGGACATCGCGGGCGCGTCCCTTTGGCTGCATCTGTTCGACGAGTACATGACCGAGGGCGCGCATATGGACGATTGGCACAAGCTCGCGATGCGCAAGTCGTCGGTGGTCGGCTTCGACCGCCTCGTCGCCGACTTCGATCCTGAGGGAGGGGTCCGCTGATGGCGGTTTGGAACGGCGTGCCCTTGAACAGCGCCATACTGGTCAGGCACGAGTCGCACGGCGCCCTCTCCTCAAAGGGGGAGGGCGGCCGCAAGGCGATCGAGTACATGGCGCGCGACGGGGATTACCGGGAGCGCGGCGACATCGACCGCGAGCCGACGGAGCGCGACCTGGAGCTGGCGAGGGACGAGCGCGACCGCACCGCCGAGCGCGCCCTCGACTACATCGGCCGCGAGGGGGAGTTCGCGTCCAAGGGCGCGGACCGTCAGATAGACGCGAGCCTGTGGGGGGAGAGCGGCCCGGTCGACATCAAGCAGGCGACGCGGGAGCTTCAGCGCTCCGAGACCTACATGCACTCCATCGTGACCGTCGACAGGCGTTACGCGGAGCAGCTCGGCCTCGACAGCAAGGCCGCGATGCAGGAGCTCGTGAGGTCCACCTGGCGCGAGAGCGCGGAGCGTTGGCAGGCCTTCGGGCATCCCGAGGACATACGGTGGGTGGCCGCCTTCCATAGCGACGCCGAGCATTCCTACCATTGCCACGTCTACACCTATTCGGCGCGTCCCAACGACATCGAGAAAGGGCACGTGATCGACCGCGAGAGGACGCGCGACGGCAAGGAGGTGGTTCTCGGCAGGGGGTACCGGGAGATCTCGAAGGACCGCAACGAGCGGGACACCTTCTTGAGGGGCCTCGGCCGTCAGAACATGGCCAGGCAGCTCGGCGGCAAGGTCGACCAGGAGATGGTGAGGAGACTTCACCGCCAGGCGCAGCAGAGGGGCTGGCCCGAGCGCGTCCCCGACGCCCCCGACTACAAGCGCGAGGACGCCGCGGGCCTCGACAAGCTGCGGGCCGCCCTGAGGGAGAAGCTGGAGAAGGGGGAGGGAAGGCTCTCGAAGAACTACGCGGCGGGTTCCGACGCGAGGAAGATCGTCCGCGAGTTGGAGAGGATCAGCCCCGCGACCCAGGCGATCCGCGACGGCCTTCGCGAGTGCAGCGAGGCCAAGGCGGAGATAAAGGGGTACGACTCCGAGAAGTGGCTCAAACGCCAGGACATGGTCCGGCATGACCGTCTGGACTATCTGGACAGGATGGTGCCCACCGTCGAGAGGGCGCATCTTCGCGGCGCCTCGCGCGACCGCTCCCAAGAGAGGGACGTCGGCCGCGACCGCGGCTTCCCGCAAGGCCGCGCCCGAAACTCTTCGGAGCGCGCGAGGGCGGGCGAGAGGCGTCAGGAGCAACGTGAGCGCAAACAGGACAGGCAGGAGCGCTCCGAGCGTGTCAGGGACGGTTCTGGGCGTTCTGAGAGCGGTTACCCGATGCGCGGTCCGTCGGACCTCGGCCTCGCCTCGGCGCTCGCTTCCATCGCGTCGGCGGCCGCGCAGGGCGGGGGAGCTTCCGGCGGGAAGCTCTCGAGGCAGAAGCACAGGCACAGGGGAGGCTACGACGTGGAGCGCGACGCCGGGCGCAGGTGAAACAGCTTTCCCTGAAAATGCGAAGCCCCTCCGCATGCTCGATGGCTCATGATGGCCAAGGGCATGCAGAGGGGCTCCCGCGTCAATGGGGTTCCGGGCAGGCTTCGGTTAAGAGGGCTGTGTTCGCCTATCGTCTCAAGCGGGGACGGTTATCGGCCCTTCGTCCTCCCACGGGATCGTGTCTGATTCGGGGACGTACGCCGACCGGCGCACGACTTTCTCCCCGTCTGCTTGCTCGAGGTCGAATCGGACGTAAACCGCGTCCTCTTCGTCGTAGTAGGCGACATGGGATCCCGGCACGAACAGCGCGAGGATCTTGGGAACGGCTTCGAAGCCGCCTGCCGTCATGTCGCCGCTCGGCCAGATCATGCCGTCCGCGGCGATCAAGTCCGCCCATGCCGTTCCGGACTCGCCTTCGAGCCCCGGCTTGTCGTTGCCGTAGACGTAAAGCTCGAGGTCCTCTCCCGCGAGCCTCGACGCCTTCTGCTCGATGGCCTTGAGCTCGAAGCGCGGGCACCCCAGTTCCGAGCCGACGTATCTCGTCTTCACCGTCATCTTCTTTTCCTTTCCTCGTTTTTCTCTCTTTGATGAGAAAAGGCTCCCCAGGTCGTTGCGACCGGGGAGCCTTGCTCGGCTCCCCGGTTTAACGTCTCGGGTGATGACGGCTTGTGATGTGCCCTCAGGTTATCTGAACGATTCGATGAGGTCGCCCCAGGATTCCAGCTTGAACGCTATGATCCTGCTGACTGCGGGCGAGAACCACTCCAGTTCTTTGAGCGCTTCGATCGTCTCGTGAACGACGAGCATCTCGTTCGTTCGGGGATGAGGGCAGACGTACACGCTGTATTGCACGTGGATGTAACCCAACTCCTCGAGCTTGCGCTCGATTGACCGATAGGCATCGTTGCGGCTGATCCCAAGCTCGTCTTCGAGCGTGTGCGTGTCCAGGTCGAACGTGACGCCGTACATGACATCGTCCCCTCTCGGTAATTTGGTTATCACCATATTCTACTCCTTCCCGGTCGCCTCCACGGCGACCATTGGTTAGTCGCCGCGATAAGCTCGCGGTCAGGTTTCCCGCGGCAAGGCTTCATGCCTTGCCTTCTTTGCCTGTCCGGTTGTCAAAGTGCGGGGTGAGCTCTTTTTCTCACTGCCTTCCATTGTACCGTGTGACGCGCGGGCACGCCATGCCCTCGGCGCGGCTCAGGTCTCCTTCACTGCCAATCCGCATTGCCCTGGAAAATGCGAAGCCCCTCCGCATGCTCGATGACTCGCGATGGTCAAGGGCATGCAGAGGGGCTCCCGCATCAGTTGGGCTCCGGGCAGGCTTCGGAAGCTTCAGCGCGCGAAGGACGGGCCTCAATCCTCGTCGAGGTCCTCTTACTCTTCTGGGCTGAAGGTCCTGTCAACGGGAACGGAGGACCAGTTGTAGTCTGCCATGGCCTTGAATGGGTTGGCGGTCTTCGTTTTGATGACCGTCTCGCCGTTCACGGCCGTTTAACGGCTCTCGGGAGCGCGTTCCGCCTCGACGCGATGCGTCGTCTCGGTGTAGGGCTCCCCGACCGAGTACACGGTGAAGTCCTCTCCGGTTCTCTTCCCGACCATGGCGCGCAGCTGTTCCGCACTGTATCCCGAGAAGAACACGTCCTCGTCGATGGCGAGCCCCTCGGTGTCCTGCTCGCAGAACGTCTCGATTCGCAGTCCCGGCTCGTCTTTAAAGGCGATCCAGGCGCCCACCAGCGTTACTTCGATCTCTTCCGTATTCATCTTCTTTTCCTTCCCTCGGTTTTCGGTTTGATTGTCGTGAAAAGGCTCCCAAGTCGCTTCGACCGGGGGCCTTGCTCGGCTCCCCGGTTTAACGTCTCGGGCGAAGACGGCCGTTTAACGGATTTCGGAAGCGCGTTTCGCCTCGACGCGATGCGTCGTCTCGGTGTAGGGCTCCTCGACCTTGAGCACGGTGAAGTCCTCTCCGGTGTCCTTGCCGATCATGGCGCGCAGCTGGTCTGCGGTGTACCCCGAGAAGAAGATCTCGTCGTCGATGGCGAGCCTCTCGGTGTCCTGCTCGCAGAACAGCACGTCGTGTTCCGCGTCCGGGTCCTCGTTGAAGGCGATCCAGGTGGGCACCACGGTGACCTCGATTTCTCTCGTCCTCATCTTCTTTTCCTTCCCGGTCGCCTTCACGGCGACCTTCTCTCAGTCGCCGCGATGGTCTCGCGGTAAGGTTTCCCGCGGCAAGGTCTTCTGCCTTGCCTTCTTTGCCTGTCCGGTTGTCAAAGTGCGGGGTGAGCTCTTTTTCTCACTGCCTTCCATTGTACCGTGTGACGCGCGGGCACGCCATGCCCTCGGCGCGGCTCAGGTCTCCTTCACTGCCAATCCGCATTGCCCTGGAAAATGCGAAGCCCCTCCGCATGCTCGATGACTCGCGATGGTCAAGGGCATGCAGAGGGGCTCCCGCATCAGTGGGCTTCGGGCAGGCTGGTTAAGCTGCGGGCGCGGCGTTCGACGAGCAGCTCGGCGACGCTTTCAAGTCGTCAGGGGCGGCTTGGGCGGGCGTCTCGCGGGCAAGGTTCTCGATCTCTTGGGCGGAGACGTTGAATCCTTGTCCGAAACGCACGCGGCTCTCGGTGAAGTGCGCGACGTTGCGCTCCATGCCGACGAGCATGGACATCGCCGCCGGGACGTTGCGCGGGTCGATCTCGAAACGCGCGACGCCGCCGTTGACCTTCTTGCCGTGCGGCACGCCGAGCTTCGTGAGGGCGTCGTCGACGAAGAGGCACTCCGTGTCCCAGCTCACCGTCCTCACCTCGAACACGGCGTTCTGGGGCGAGCCCGGCGAGAACACGTTCTCGACGGGCACGACGGCCTTTGCGCTCTCCGACGGTGCCTTTGCGCTCTGCGCCTTCGCGGCCGTTTCGTCTTCGGTCGGGGTCTCCCCGGCCGAGAACTCCTCCGCGAAGGCTTGCTTGACGGCCTGGAAGAGGGCCTTGTGCCTCTTCCAGAACATCCAGCATCCGAAGAGCGCCAAGTCGATGAGGATCGCCGCGAAGGGGTTCCAGAAAAGAAGCGAGAAGAAGATCGCCATGATGTGCGCCTCGACGATCACCTTGATGAAAGTCTTGTTGATCTTCGCGTTTCTTTCTGCCCAGATCTCCTTCTTGGATCTCTGCCTCTGCTTGCCTCCTTGCTCTGCGTCTTGCTGCCTTGCTTGCTTGACGTTCTGCGTCTTCGCGTGCTTCGCCATCTTCTTTTCCTTTCCTCGATTTTCAGTTTCCTTATCGTGAAAAGGCTCCCCGGTTGACCCGAGGAGCCTTGGATCGGCTCCTCGGTTTTTCTTCCTGAGGGAGGAAGTCAGTCGGCGCATTCGCGCGCAGGGCCCCACGGGACCTCCTGATTGAACGGGTCGAACTCGCTGGAATAGACGGCCTTCCCGCCGTCTTCCGCAGCTCGGCACTCGTGCCTGAGGAACATGAAGTCCTCCTGGTCGATGACGTCGATGTGCGAGCCGGGCTCGAACAGCTCGACGGCCTTGGGCAGGTCGTCCCAGACGCTTCTCTCGCGCTCTCCCGCGGGCCACTGGTCGAACTCGCTGTCGCCGATCCCGCACCGCATGAGCGCGGCGCCGTCGGCGGCCGTCCGTCCCGATGGCCTGGGGTCGAGGATCCACACGTCGTCTCCGAGGAGCCTTTGCAGCCCCTCCTCGATCCTGTGCTCGTCCTCCTCGCGGAAGAGGAGCTCGCTGCCGATACGGGTCAGGTAGACGCTCATCGAAGCGCCCCCTTTCCCTTCGCGGCCTCGCTCTCCGCCTCCTCGACGCGGCTGAAGAAGCCGCCGAGCTCCGCGTCCGTCTCGACGTCCTCGATGAGGGCGCCGAGCAGCGCGAGCGCCCGGTCCTTCTCCTCCAGCTCGGCCTTCATCCGCGACACGAGGAGCCGCAGCTCGTAGAGGGCCTTGGCGGTCTCCACGCAGTGCTCCTCGCCGCTGAAGTCGGAGAGTTTCGGCGCCTCGGTTTCAGAGGCGGCTTTCTCCTCGTCATCCTCGGCGGACACGATGCGCCATTCGCAGTCGTTTCCGTCGAGCCCGTAGAAGCGCTTCGCCTCTTCGACGGAGCGGCACGTGCAGGACTGCCTGCGCCACTCCCAGCGGCTCATCTCGTCTCTGTACTCGAACTCGATCCTCAGCATTTCCGTTTCCTTTCCTTCGGCTCTTGTCGATACGGCCGAAGGCTCCCGGGGCGTCTTGCCCGGGAGCCTTCTTTCAGCTCTCGGGCTCAACGTCCCGGGCAGGGACGGGGCGCTCTCACGAGTTGGCCACGCAGGCGCCGTACGCCCAGTAGTAGGCGTCGATGATCTCGTCGCAGTCGAGCCCGAACGCCTGCTCGAGGTAGTCCTCGGGCTCCGCCCCCGGGACGTACTCGAGCATGACGGGGGAGAGCTCGTCGATGAGCCCGACCGACGTCCTGAAGCCGTACGCGAAGTCCATGTCGAGCATCGTGTAGAGGAAGGCGCCCTTAGCGAACGCCTGGTCCTCCAGCATCCTCTCGACGAGCGCCTCGCGCGCTCTTCTCGGGTGGGCCGAGTTCATGTAGAGGTTCAGGTCGAACCTCTCGCCGATCAGCGCGTCGATGTCGACGCCTTCCTTGACGCATGCTTCCATCTCATCCGTCCTTCCCGGTCGCCTCGCGGCGACCTTCTCTAGTCGCCGCGATGGTCTCGCGGTCAGGATTCCCGCGGCAGCAAGGCTTACGGCCTCGCTTGCCTTCTTTGCCTGTCCGGTTGTCAAAGTGCGGGGTG
>OLVT01000807.1_pt1 | contig 32071 bp, 25 predicted proteins | sample 1673241 | NCBI WGS metagenome assembly OLVT01 (sample SAMEA3178936, study PRJEB25190) | human gut metagenome | biome: human gut; feature: human-associated habitat; material: faeces | place: Austria | collected 2013 | reverse complement strand
ATCGTCAATATCCGGCGGGAGGGTGGTTTTGTAAAGCAGGTTGTCGTCCGCCCGCATAGCGGGCGGTTTGCTTGGCGCGGCTACGCGCGCGCCAGACTGAAGTCATTAAAGAAGTGGCCCGCGAGAAGGGGGCTCGCGGGCCATGGAGGAGATTCGGAAGCAACGCTTAGTGAGGGGAATCGCCTGCGCGTTATGGGGCGCGCTCGACCGGAGGGGGTTGGCCGTTCGGCGTTGCGAGCTTCCGCGGATGTGCTATCGATTGTCAACGCTCCATCTCTTTCGTCGCATGAGCGCAAGCCGCAAACAGTTGGCGAAACGGTCCCGGCTGAAACTTTATTTCGGCCAAGACCAAGGTGCGGCTTCGCTCCCGACAACATGGATAGTACGTCGAGTCAGGCAGCCGCGCGCCACCCTTAGATGGTTATTTTCGGCTCGCTGCACGGTTTTCTTTACTTACCCGAAAGGGGTGCCTCGGGTATTTCCGCTGGTCAGATTGTTATGCTTCTTTTTCTTGGGGTGCAAGCTCATTGTTAACCGCGTATGCTACCATTCCCCCTGAGAGAAGGGGCGAAATGAAAACTGCAGCATCAGCGAAACCGGAGTCGAGCCATAAACCCGCCGGCGACAAGCCGCGCTTTAGCGCCAAGATGACCGCCTTTGCGTCAACGGGCATAGCATGCCCGTTGGCTTGGGGCTTTCTAATCAACGCATTCGGAGGAGTAAGCCCCTCCGCCCAACTTCCCTGGACGTTTTCCTACCTTCTGCTGGCGGTGGCCGTTTTGCTTTTTGCTGCCGTTTCACGCAAGGCGCCGAGGTTCTTCACCTCTGGGATTTCCGCAGCGGTTGTCGGCGCGCTCGGCGCAGTAGGCGCGCTGCTGCTCGCACTTACGCTTACCGCAATCCCCTCGATTCCGCTTCAATTTGCAGCAATGGCCCTATGCGCATGCGTTCTTGGCTGGCTATACCTGCAGTGGGGCACGTTCTACGCGAAGCTCGATTTGCGCCATGCGGTGATTTACCTGCTGCTAGCCAACATCGGGGGATCGGCGCTGAAAGCGCTCACGCATTTCGTCCCCGCTGAGGTCCAATGCGTGTTCGCCATGCTGTTACCCATCGCCTCGGTGTGGATGTGCCGCGTCGCGCTCAGCGGCGTGGAGAATGCCAGCGCAGAAAAGGCCGTCATTCGCTTTGACTCCCACAACATGCAAGGGCTATGGAAGGTAGCTGTGACCATTGCCGCGTTCAGCTTCGTGACCGCGTTCCTAGTAAGCCGGTTCTCGGGAAACCAATCCCAGGTGCCTGCTGTCGACTTCTTGCTTGGACGTTTATTGGAAATGGTCATCTCGGGCATCGTATTGTTCGTAGTAGTGAAGCTGAACAAGCCTTTTAACTTCTCGCAATTGTGGCGTATCGCGCTTTTGGTGCTTGCTCTAGACATGCTCAGTCAGGCCACATTCCCCGAAATTACCGTGCTTCGATGCGTGGAAAGCAGTGCTTGGGACCTTATCGTGCTATTCGCCTGGTTGACCCTGTCCGACGTGGCACAGCATTCGAAGCTTCCCGCCCCATGGGTCTTCGGCATCGGATGGGCCTGCTATACGGCGCCGTTCGCCATCGGATCGATGATGCCCCCTGCGTATTCAGGCGGCGAGTACGATGCCGTGATCGTGGTCGCCTTGATGTTTGTGCTGCTGCTGGTGTCCTCGTTCTGCTTGGAAATGCGCGACCAGGATACGAAGTGGTTGTTCGCGGAATTGCGCGGCGAACCGGTAAGCGCACCCGCGGATTACCGAAGCCTTGAGGAGCGCTGCGAGGAGGTTGGCAAGCAGCACAAGCTGACGCCACGCGAGCTTGAGATCATGCAGCTGCTGTGCAAGGGACGCACGAAGGCGTACATCGCCGAGACGCTGTACCTGACCGAGAACACCGTGAAGGGCCACACGAAGCATATCTACTCGAAACTAGATGTGCATAGCAAGCAAGAGCTGCTTGACCTGGTTGAACGCTAAGCCCTACGCTTTGATGCGACCGAAGGCCGACAACGAGACGCATCGACCTCGCATATAAACGAAGAGCGCCTGCCGAGATGAAAATCGGCAGGCGCTCTTTTTCGTTATGCGTTTGCAGCTGCGCCGCGAAAACCGCGACGCACGGCCACCTGGCTAGTCGACCGGTACGGCATCAAGCTCCAGCGGCGGCTCGACGCGGCACACGTACTCGTCGGTTGCCTCGTCGATGTCGATGAGCACGTGGCTGCGATCGGGCAGCTTGCCCTCGACGATCTTCTGCGCGATGCGATCGACGATCTCGCGCTGCACCAAGCGCTTGCAGGGACGCGCGCCATACACCGGATCGAAACCGTCGATGGACAGATGATCCATGGCAGCGGGCGTGACGTCGAGCGTGACACGGCGATCGGCCAGGCGCTGCCGCACATCGTTGAGCTGCAGCTCGACGATGGGCTCCATGTTGGCGATGGACAACGCATGGAACGTGATGACCTCGTCGATACGGTTGAGGAACTCAGGGCGGAAGGTATTGCGAAGCGCATCGTTGATCTTGTTGGACAGCTCCGCCAAGCTCTTCGCCGCCGTTTCCACGTCGCCCTTCATGACGTTTTCCATGACGTCGCCCATGGTTTCCTTCTGGGCGTTCGCGCTTTCGTATTCGCGAATGGCCTGGGAGCCGATGTTGCTGGTCATGATGATGATGGCGTTCTTGAACGACACCAAACGGCCCTGGCCGTCCGTCAAGCGGCCGTCGTCGAGCACCTGCAGCAAGATGTTGAAGACGTCGGGATGGGCTTTCTCCACCTCATCGAGCAGGATGACGCTGTACGGACGACGACGCACGGCTTCGGTAAGCTGGCCGCCCTCGTCGTAACCGACGTATCCCGGAGGGGCGCCGATCAGGCGCTGCACGCTGAACTTCTCCATGTACTCTGACATGTCGATGCGCACCATGGCCTTCTCGCTGTCGAACAGGTATTCCGCCAGCGCCTTCGCCAGCTCGGTTTTGCCGACGCCGGTAGGACCAAGGAACAGGAAGCTGCCGATAGGCTTGTTCGGGTCGGACAGACCTGCGCGGTTGCGGCGGATAGCGCCGGCAACCGCCGAAACGGCCTCGTCCTGGCCGATGACGCGCTCATGCAGCTTGTCCTCGAGGTCGACGAGCTTCTCCATCTCGCCCTGCATCATCTTGGACACGGGGATACCGGTCCAGGTGGACACCACCTCGGCGATTTCCTCCTGCGACACCTCCTCCTTGAGGATCGCGCCGTCCTCTTGCTTGTCGTTCAGGGCCTGTTCGGCCTGCTCCAGCTTACGCTGCAGCTCGGGGATGCGGCCGTAGCGGATCTCGGAGGCCTTCACCAAATCGCCTTCGCGGGTTGCGCGCTCCTCTTCGGTCTGCGCGGCTTCGAGGTCGGCTTTGAGCGTTTGGACGTCCTCGATGACGTCCTTTTCGTTTTGCCATTCGGCCTTGCGCTTCGACAATGCATCCTGAGCGTCGGCGATTTCCTTGCGCAGATGCTCGAGGCGTTCGCGGCTGACCTCGTCCGTCTCCTTCATAAGCGCCTGCTCCTCGATCTGCATCTGGGTGAGCTTGCGCTCCGCCAGATCGACCTCTTCGGGCATGCTGTCGATCTCGATGCGCAAACGGCTGGCTGCCTCGTCCATGAGGTCGATGGCCTTGTCGGGCAGGAAGCGATCGGAGATGTAGCGGTTCGACAGCTCCGCGCAGGCGACGATGGCGGCGTCGGTGATGCGCACGCCATGATGGATCTCATACTTCTCCTTCAGGCCGCGAAGGATGGCGATGGTGTCCTCGACCGTGGGCTCGCTGACCATGACCGTCTGAAAACGACGCTCAAGAGCGGCATCCTTTTCGATGTACTTGCGATACTCATCGAGCGTGGTTGCGCCGATGGCATGCAGCTCGCCACGCGCCAGGGCCGGCTTGAGCATGTTGCCCGCATCCATGGAGCTATCGCCCGTGGAACCGGCGCCGACGATGGTGTGCAGCTCGTCGATGAACAGGATGATCTGGCCGTTCGACTCCTTGACCTCGCGCAGAACCGCCTTCAAGCGGTCCTCGAACTCGCCGCGGTACTTAGCGCCTGCGACCATGGCGCCCAGGTCGAGCGCGATGACGTCGTGGTCCTTCAAGCCGGATGGGACATCGCCGGCGACGATGCGCTGCGCCAGACCTTCGACGATGGCGGTTTTGCCGACGCCGGGCTCGCCGATAAGCACGGGGTTGTTCTTCGTGCGGCGGCTGAGCACCTGGATGGTGCGGCGAATCTCCTCGGAACGGCCGATGACCGGGTCGAGCTTGCCCTCGCGCGCCTTCTGCGTAAGGTTCTGACCGTACTGGTTCAAGGCGTCGAGCTCAGGCTTGCTTTGCTGATCGGTGACGCGGGTGGAACCGCGCAGGGAGCTGTACGCCTCCTCAACGGTTTTCCCCGTGATGCCGAGGCCGTTGAGCACGCGGCCGGCGTCGCCCTTGTCCTGAGCCAAGGCGATGAGCAGGTGCTCGGTGGTTGCGTAGCTGTCGCCCATGCGCTCGGCCGCCTTCACGGCGTTGTCGATGACCTTCATAAGGTTGTTGCTGGGCATGGCCATAGGCATGGTGGAGCCGCTGGCCTTCGGCATGGCGGCGATGGCAGCGTCGACGTTTTGCGACAGCTGCGCCGGATCGGCGCCGATGCGCTTGATGATGGCGGACAGATTGTTCTCCGATGCGTCCAGCATGGCCTTGAGCAAGTGAATGGGCTCGATGGTGCTGGATTGCGCATCGCCGGCAACGCCCATCGAAGCCTGGAAGGCCTCCTGAGCGGTAACGGCAAGTTTATCTAATCTCATGCGAACCTCCTTTGAATCGGTTCAACGCATTTGTTTACAAAAGCGAGCTGGGACGACGGACGACGATCGCCGTGGGCGACTGCACGAGGGAGTTCACGCTTTCGCGCGTTTCCAGCTCATGCACGCGATCGGCAAGGCGGCGGACCCGCTTGTGCAGGTCGTCGATTTCCTGATCGCGATCGACCAGACGGCCTTGCAAGTCGAGGATGCGGATGACCCCGGCGAGGTTGATGCCCTCGCCGGTGAGCTCGTTGATAAGGGACAGGCGCTCGATATCCGCCTGCGAGTACATGCGGGTATTGCCGCTGGTGCGCTGGGGCGTAACCAGGCCCTTCTGCTCGTATGCTCGAAGGGTTTGAGGGTGCACGCCTGCCAGTTCGGCAGCTACGCCGATCATATACAGGGGCCGGTTGCGATCGTTCCATTCGGGCATGCTTACCAGCTCCTCACGTCATCGGGCGACGCCTCCAAGAACGCCTCCATGGCCTTTTGCTGCTGCGGGTTCATAGACTTGGGAACCTGCACTTTGATGGTGATCTTCAGGTCGCCGTTGCCGGAGCCCTTCACCTTCGGCGCCCCCTTACCGCGAACCGACATGACCGTTTGGTCTTGGGTTCCGGCAGGCACCTTCACGCGCACCTTCGTGCCATCGGGAGCAGGCACTACGACGCTGGCGCCCAACGCGGCTTCCGCCACGTTGACGGGCACATCGATGAGCACATCGGCCCCATCGCGCTTGAAGTACGGATGATCCTGAATGCGGGTAGTGACCAGCAGGTCGCCGGCCTCACCGCCCGATTCACCAGGTGCGCCCTTGCCGCGGAAGCGCAAACGCCCGCCATCGACGGCGCCCGCAGGGACCTTGACGGTAAGCGTTTCCGAATCGGCGCGACCGGGCACGCGAACGGTAACGCGCTTCTCCGTACCGGAAAACGCCTCTTCGAACGTAACGTTCAGGGTAACGTTCATGTCCTGGCCCTTGCGCGGACGCGGTTGGCGGCCCGCAAAGCCGCTAGCGCCGGCGCCGTTGAAATCCCAGTTCGAGCCGAATGCACCCTCGCCACGGCGGATGCTTTCGAGGATATCGGCCCAGCTGCCGAAACCACCTGCACCGGCGCCGCCGAAGATATCCTCGACGTTCACGGACCCGCCGCCCCATCCTCGGGGAATCTGATTCTCGTTCGCCGTGCCATATTGGTCGTACAGCTTGCGCTTCTTATCGTCTGACAAGACCTCGTAGGCTTCGTTGATCTCCTTGAACTTAGCCTCGCTGCCACCCGCATCGGGGTGGTATTTGCGCGCTAGTTTGCGGAACGCCTTCTTGATCTCGTCGGTGGTCGCCGTGCGCGGAACGCCCAGCGTTTTATAGTAATCCGGAGTAGCCGGCATGCGCTCCACCTTCCTTTCTTAAGTAAGCACGAGGGCGGACCATACCGCCCGCCCTCGCAAAAGCTATCTATTCGTCTTCGCTCTCGGGCTTGGGCCTCTTCGGACCGCCCGTGGTGACGGTGACCATTGCGGCTCGGAGAACCTTCGTCCCCATCTTGTAGCCCTTCTGGTACACCTCATGCACCGTCTCGTCCGGCACGGACGCATCGTCAACCGTGGCGACCGCCTGGCACTCGAGCGCATCGAAAGCCTGGCCGGCAGGGTTGATGACCTGCACGCCGCCGGTTTCCAGCACGTTCACAAACTTGCTGTGCACGGCCTTCACGCCGTCGATCAAGCCGGCCTCGCCGTTCTTCTCGGCGTAGTCGATGGTGCGCTCGAAATCGTCGATGACGGGCAGCAGCTTCTCGACCAGCTTCTCACCGGCGCGAAGACGCTCCTGCTCGCGCTGCTCCGCCGTACGACGGCGGTACGTATCCCATTCGGCATGCAGGCGCAGGTATTTGTCCTGCCAGTCCTTCGCCTCTGCCTGGGCCTTCTCCACCAGCTCGTCGTTGGTGGGAGCCTCTTCGGCCTGGGCCTCGAGCACTTCCTCGGCCTCCGCGACCGCATCGGATGCGGCGGAATCCGCCTCGGGGGCGGCGCCGCCCTGCTGGGCGGCGCTTTCCTGCTTCACGTCGGACGCTTCGTCCTGAATGGGAATCTGGGTGCCCTGATCCTGCGTTGCGCGCTCAGGCTCGGGCGTGCTCTGCATCGTCATGGCGCTTACTTCCCTTCCTTATCGTCGACGACCTCGTAGTCGGCCTCGATGGGGCCATCATCGGGCTGAGCGCCCGTTGCAGCACCGGCCGCCTGATCGGCGCCCTGCTGGCTGTATGCGACCTCGGCCAGCTTGTAGCCAGCCTGCTGCAGCTTCTCGGTGGCAGCCTTGATGGCCTCGATATCGGAGCCGGCCAGAGCCGTCTTCGCCTCGTTGATGGCCTCCTCGGCGGCGGACTTGGAATCCGCGGGCACCTTGTCGCCCAGCTCGTTCAGGGTCTGCTCGGTGGCGTTGACCAGCGCATCGCAGTTGTTGCGGGTCTCGACCTCTTCCTTGTGCTTCTTGTCCTCCTCGGCATGGGCCTCGGCGTCCTTGACCATGCGGTCGACTTCCTCGTCGTTCAGAGCCGTGGAGCCGCTGATGGTGATCTGCTGCTGCTTGCCGGTGCCCAGGTCCTTAGCGGAAACGTTCACGATGCCGTTGGCGTCGATATCGAACGTGACCTCGATCTGCGGCACGCCGCGGCGGGCAGCCGGGATGCCGGTCAGCTGGAACTTGCCCAGCGTCTTGTTGTCCTTGGCCATCTGACGCTCGCCCTGCAGCACGTGAATCTCAACGGAGGTCTGGTTGTCAGCTGCCGTGGAGTACACCTCGGTCTTGCGGGTGGGGATGGTGGTGTTACGGTCGATCATCTTCGTCATGATGCCGCCCATGGTCTCCACGCCCAGGGACAGAGGCGTGACGTCCAGCAGCAGGATGCCCTCGACGTCGCCGGCGAGCACGCCGCCCTGGACGGCAGCGCCCATAGCAACGACCTCGTCCGGGTTCACGGACATGTTCGGCTGCTTGCCGGTCATGCGCTTCACCAGCTCCTGCACGGCGGGCATACGGGTGGAGCCGCCGACCAGGATGACCTCGTCGATATCGCCCTGGGACATGCCGGCATCGCGCAGCGCCTGCTCGACAGGCTTACGGCAACGATCCAGCAGGTCCTTGGTGATGGACTCGAACTCAGCGCGGGTAAGCGTGTAGTCCAGGTGCTTCGGGCCGGTGGCGTCAGCGGTGATGAACGGCAGATTGATGTTGGCCTGCGTAGTGCTGGACAGCTCCATCTTGGCCTTCTCGGCTGCTTCCTTCAGGCGCTGCAGGGCCATCTTGTCGTTGCGCAGGTCGATACCGCCGTTGTCCTTGGCGAACTTGTCGGCCAGCCAATCGATGACGCGATGATCCCAGTCGTCGCCGCCCAGCTGGTTGTCGCCAGCGGTGGCAGCGACCTCGAAGACGCCGTCGCCGAGCTCCAAGATGGACACGTCGAACGTGCCGCCGCCCAGGTCGAACACGAGGATCTTCTCGTCCTTGTTCGTCTTGTCGAGACCGTATGCCAGAGCAGCTGCCGTAGGCTCGTTGATGATACGCAGGACCTCGAGGCCGGCGATCTTACCGGCATCCTTGGTGGCCTGACGCTGAGCGTCGTTGAAGTATGCCGGGACGGTGATGACGGCCTGCGTGATAGGCGAGCCGACCTGCTTCTCAGCGTCGTTCTTCAACTTCTGCAGGACCATTGCGGAGATTTCCTCGGGCGTGTAGTCCTTGCCGTCGATATCGACGACGGTGCGGCCGTCCTTGCCAGCCTGCACCTTGTAGCTAACCTTCGCCTGCTCTGCCTTGGTTTCGGCGAAGGAGCGGCCGATGAAGCGCTTGACGGAGGAGACGGTGTTCTCGGGGTTGGTGACGGCCTGATTCTTAGCGGCCTTGCCGACCACACGCTCGCCGTCCTTGCGGAAGCCCTCGACGGACGGGGTGGTGCGGTCGCCCTCGGCGTTCACAAGGATCTCGGGCTCGGAGCCCTCCATGACGGCCATGGCGGAATTGGTGGTGCCAAGGTCGATACCCAGAATCTTGCTCATATGATTGCTTCCTCTCACTTGGAGTTATGTAACCGAAATCAGGTACTGCGGCTAGGCTCTAGGGGCTTAGCCTTTTTCCAACGATTCATACTATAAAATCTAAGTCTGTGCTTGTCAAGTTATTTGCGAATTATAACGTTACGTTTTGTCAACACCAAATCATCAGATAGGTTAAAAATTCACTATCAAGCTTCCGAACTGGGGAAACGATGCTCCATTCCCGGGAATGACGCCCATATTGATACCGAGTCACGGCTTAACTGTGAATGCGATGCAACTTGCAAGATCTCAGTCACCATGCAATAGGTCCTCAAAGAACGTTTGGCATAAGGCCCCGCACCCACTCGAACGCCGGCGCCGGAGAAACCCTTCCGTCTTCGCACCGCGCGTTTCGGTCGTCGCACGCAGAAGATCAAGCCCACCTTGCAGCTCAGCCCGACCGCCGATCGAACCCCCATACGCAACGAGGCCCTTGCCTATATATAGGCAAGGGCCTCGTTCAATGCGATCAACGACAGAGGTTACTCTTCGACGACCTCGGGGATGGCGCCCATGGGGCACTCCTCGACACAGTCACCGCAAGCGATGCAGTTCTCCTCGTTCACGGCCTCGACAACGCCACCGTTGACCTCCAGGACCTCCTGCGGGCAGGCGTCAACGCAAATGCCGCAGCCGATGCACTCGTCAGCCACAATAACCGGATGTGCCATGGTAACTCCTTCTCGTCTATAAGCCCCGGCGAAATGCTACCGGGTCATACCCCAATTAAGCAATGCAGGCACAATACCACTACTGCCGATGATTGCAATACGAATCAGGAAAATACCCGGGGAGCGGTTACGACGGCGCTTTCGCAACGACGTTTCGCCCACGCCGCGACCCTCTTGACGTCGAATCCGCCGGCCGAACACGCAAAAAGCCCCGCTTCCCGAGAAGAAGCGGGGCCGGTCGGACCGTTGTCGCCCAAACGCGTCTAGCAGATGCGCGGCAGCTGCTCGCCTACCAGCATATCCAGGATGCGCGTGCCGCCGAAGGCCGTGCGCAGGAAGACCTTCGAGCCGCGCTCGGGCTGCGCTTCGGACACTTCGCCGATAATCGCGGCATCAGCGCCGTACTTGTTTGCCCGCATGGCCGCAAGCGCCGCGTCAGCGTCCTCGGAGGCGACGACGCACACCATCTTGCCCTCGTTCGCCACCTGCAGCACATCGTAGCCGAGCATGTCGCACGCGCCCTGCACGGCAGGCTTCACGGGGACGGCATCTTCCTCTACCGTGATGTCGGTGCCGGACTGCGACGCCAGCTCGTTGAGCGTTGAGGCAAGGCCGCCGCGCGTGGGGTCGCGGAAGCAGCGCGTGCCCGGCGCCGCCGCAAGCACCTCGGCGATGAGGTGGTTCAAGGGAGCAGCGTCGCTTTGCAGATCGGCTTTGAACGACAGCGACTCGCGGCAGCTCATGATGGTGATGCCGTGATCGCCCAGCGTGCCGCTAACCAGCACCTTGTCGCCCGGCTTGCACTGCGCACCGCCCAGGTTCACCCCCTCGCGCAGCGTGCCGATGCCCGCGGTGTTGATGTACACGCCGTCGCCATGCCCGCGGTTTACCACCTTGGTATCGCCCGTGACCAGATGCACGCCGGCCTCCTTGGCCACTTCGGCCATGCTGGCGCAAATGCGCTTGAGGTCCTCGATGGGAAAGCCCTCTTCCAACACGAAGCCGCAACTCAGATAGCGCGGGGTGGCGCCGCTGGTGGCAACGTCGTTCACCGTGCCGCATACCGCCAAACGGCCGATATCGCCGCCAGGGAAGAAGTGCGGCGTGACCACGAAGCTGTCCGTGGAAAACGCCAGGCGCTCGCCTTGCGCCGGTGCGGGCAGCACCGCCGCGTCATCGCCGCGCAAAAGCTCTTCGCCTGCATAGGCGGCGAAGAACACCTCGTCGATGATGCGCTTCATCATGGTGCCGCCGCTGCCATGGCCGAGCATGACCGTAGTATCCATTTCATTGCTCCTTATATATGTGAAGGCCGTACGGCGTTTGATCCGCACGGCCGATGATCGCTTATTCGTGTTCGTGATGATATTCTGCGACGGTGAGCACGAGCTTGCCGTTTTGCACGCCCTTGGTCCCCAAAATGAGGTTCGCGATGCTCTGGACCAGCTCCGTATGGCCGCGCAGCACGATGACCTCCAAGCACATGTGCTCATCCAGATGCACGTGCATGGACGACACGATGTTGCCGAAGTACTCATGCTGGATGGCATGAAGCTTTTCCTGCAGGTCGTTTGCGTGGTGGTCGAACACGATGGTCAGCGACCCCGCAACCTCGACGCCGGGCATCGCGCACTCGTCTTCCACCAGCGCATCGCGGACCAGGTCTCGCACCACTTCGCTACGGTTCTTCGCAAGCCCCCGTCGCGATACCAGGCGATCGAAGCTCACCAAGAGGTCCTCGGGCATGGCGACCGAGAACCGCATCAGGTCGTTCGCCATACCGGGTTATACCAGCTCCACCGTAACGCCGCCGGCGGCCTCGGCATCGTCTTCCAGCGCGTCTTTCGCCTCGTCGAGCAGTGCGCGCACGTCGTCGATGAGAGCCTGGGCCTCGTGCAACTTCTTGGAGACGGTCTCGTAGCCGGCGTCGCCCGCCTTGTGGCCCAGCGTATGGGCCCAACGGCGCTCAAGCTTCAAATGGTCGTCGATCTGCTCGATCATCATCTCGAATTGACCGGTGTTGATGCCGTTCGTGCACATAACGTCCTCCTTTGTCCCGCGATGATGGCTTCGCGTCATTCGCGGCTATTCGCGTTCTTGGTATGATTCGGTTATACGGCGAACGCGTTTCAAGGGCAAGAGCGAGTGTGAAAAAAACCATGAGCGGTAACAAATACGAGGTCGCATTGGACGAAACCTGGGAGCTGTTCGGTCAATATATGAGCGGCGCCCACGCCGGGCTGTGCTGCGTCATCAGCTCCGAGTCGCTTTCGGAAGCCGCCGAAAAAGCACTGGACAGCTCGTTAGCGGCTTTGGGGTACGGGCATGACGCGTGCACATTCGTCGCGCCCGGCGACCTTGACCAGCAGGCCCTGTTCGTTCTGATCGAGGGCTTGGACCCGATCTGCATCGTAGCCGCGGACGGCAAAAGCGCCGCGCTCCTCGGGCAAGCGTATCGCCTTGCCGTTCCCCCCGGGAAGGCAACCCGCCTGCTTGGCCGCACTACCGTATCCTTCCTGGACTTCGAATCCCTTCTGAAGACGCCTCAAGACAAGCAAATCGCCTGGGCTTTGCTGAAAAAGCTGCCGAGATTCGGGGACAAGCGATCCTGGAAATGACGAAAGGCCGCGGGGGAAGCGGCCTTTCGTCAGACGAGTGAAACGAGGGGGAGGAGATATCGAAGACGCGTTATCTCCAACTGAGAATAGGATAGCAATATAATTGTTCTTAGTCAAGAATAGTCTTTGAGCTCGTTCCGAACGGTGCTTTATCAGCAACGACCGCCGCCGTTATCTTCAACATGCTCATGTTCGCGTGTTGCTTTCGAACTCTTTACCTGCAAGAGACCGCCGGGCTGCTACCATGAAGCACATGAGAACGCGCTTTCGCGTACAGGGAAAACCTGCTCAAAGGATAAGGAGCTTTCATGGCAAACAAAGGACTGGCGAAAGACCAGAAGGACCTGAGCATCCTGGTCACGGGCGGTGCCGGATTCATCGGCAGCCATACCTGCGTCGAGCTGATCCAGCGAGGCTACAGCGTGGTCATCGTGGACGACCTGAGCAATTCCAGCCAGATCGCCGTCGACCGCATCCGCAAGATCTGCGGTATCGACGCCGACGACGCCCAGCTGCGTTTCTACAGGCAGAACATCTTGGACCGAGAAGCGCTTGACGCCATCTTCGCCGAAAACGACGTTGACGCCATCATCCACTTTGCCGGCTTCAAGGCAGTTGGCGAAAGCGTGCAGAAGCCGCTGGAGTACTACTGGAACAACATCGCCGGCACGCTGGTGCTGTGCGATGTGGCGCGTAACCACGGCGTGAAGAACATCGTGTTCTCCAGCAGCGCGACGGTGTACGGCGAGCCCGAGTTCATCCCGATCACCGAGGAGTGCCCCAAGCACGACTGCACCAACCCCTACGGATGGACCAAGAGCATGCTCGAGCAGGTGCTCACCGACCTGTACGTGGGCGACAACGAGTGGAACGTCGTGCTGCTGCGTTACTTCAACCCCATCGGCGCACATGAGAGCGGCCTGATCGGCGAGGACCCGAAGGGCATCCCGAACAACCTGCTGCCCTACGTCGCCCAGGTTGCCGTGGGCAAGCTGGAGTGCGTCGGCGTGTTCGGCGACGACTACGACACTCCGGACGGCACGGGCGTGCGCGACTACATCCACGTGGTCGACCTAGCCCGCGGACATGTGGCGGCGCTTGAATGGATGGGCGGCAAAGTGGGCACCGGCAAGGCGCTGGGCCTTGGGTCGCTGGAAGGCGAAGCAGCCGCCGACGGCAGCCGCCGCGGCGTGGGCATCTTCAACCTTGGCACCGGCAAGGGCTCGAGCGTGCTCGATGTCGTGCACGCGTTCGAGAAAGCCTGCGGCCACGAGATCCCCTACCAGATCAAGCCGCGCCGCGCCGGCGACGTTGCCACCAACTACGCCGCTTGCGACAAGGCGCGCACCGAGCTGGGCTGGGTCGCCGAGTATGACCTTGACCGCATGTGCGCCGACAGCTGGCGTTGGCAGTCCATGAACCCCGACGGATACGCCACCGAGCAGTAACCCGTTATCCATTGCCGAACGCACAAGGGCTCGCAATCCCATTTGGATTGCGAGCCCTTTTCGTTGGGAAGAAAAAAGGGACACGGCTTTAAGCCGCGTCCCTTTGAAGATCATAGAAAGCGCTAGTAGGCAGAGCCCACGCCGGTTCCCGCTGCATAGCCGCCGGTTCCTGCACCTGTTGCGTAGCCGCCCGTGCCGGACGAGCCAGCAGAACCGCCGGTGGATGCCGCTCCGGAATAGCCTGTCCCGGCACCGGATGCGCTGGACGACGTATCGGCATAGCCGCCCGTGGCACCGCCCGTTGCGCCGCCATAGTAAGACGAAGAGCCGGTTCCACTTGCAGAGTAACCGCCGCTATAGGCGGATGCGCCGCCCGTATCGTAGTCATTGCCGGCATACATCCCGCTACCCGTAGCGGTACCGCCCGTGGAAGAGCCGCCCGCAGACGAGCCGGCGCCATATTTCTGCGCAAGCTTGCTGGTGGAGCCGGTGATGCCGCTGGGATCACCGCCCTGATCGACAACCTTCATCATCTCAGTGACCTTGCCCTCATCGGCGAACACGTAGGAAACGCCGTCGACGTAGCCGGTGACGGAAGGCAGCATGGCGGAATACATGAGCAGATCGCCGTCATCTTTGAACTGCTGCGCCAGCGAGATGATGTCGTTGACCTTCATGTCGGTGGTAACGCACTTCGCCGCAGCCTGGATAACGCCGGGCAGCTCGGTGACGGGCAGAGCCAGCACCTTATCCACAAGAGCCTGGATAAGCTTGCGCTGGTTAGCCGTACGCGTGAAGTCGCCGTCGACGTAGGCGCGGCTACGCGCGAACACCAGGGCCTGCTCGCCGTTAAGGTGCTGCTCGCCGGCCTCGATGATGATGCGCGGGTTCTCGGGATGGTCGGTGGTGTTGTCGGCATCGGTATCGTCGATGCGCTCATCGACCATGACGTCGACGCCCCCAACGGCGTCGACCAGGCTGACCAGTTCCTCGAAGTTGACTTCGGCATAATGCGAGATGCTGACGCCGGTGAGCTGAGTTGCCTCGCGGATGGTCGCTGCAGCGCCGCCGTAGTTGTACGCGGCGTTGAACTTGTTCGTGCCATAGCCGTCGATATCGATCATGGTGTCGCGGGGAATGGACACGAGCGTTGCCTGGTTGGAAGTCGGGTCGACGCGCACGACGATGTTCGTGTCGGAACGTGCGCCGCCCTCGTCATCGCCCTCGCGCTTATCCGATCCGATCAGCATCATGTAGAACGGCTCGTTGAAATTGGAGCTGACCAGCTGCTCGTTGATGTTCTCCAGCTCCTCGGACGTTTTGCCGCCCGTATTCAGCTGGCTGTTCACGTTGTTGTACCATACGGCGAACGCGGTTCCGCACCCGATAAGGGCGACGATCAGCGCGCAGCACACGCCAAGGGCGATCTTCTTGCCCTTCGCGGACTTGCGCGAACGCTGCGCCGAATACTGCGGGTTCGAGCGCGAATACTGCGATGCGCCCGCCTGATTGCGAAACGCGTTGTTCGCGCCGGGGCCTTGGGAGCCGGGAGTGAACGCCGGACGGTAGCCGGCAGGCACTTGGGAAGCTAGCGGATCGTTCGCTTGGGGACGGCGGTTCTTTTTGAATGCCATGCAAAATCTCCTCACAGCAGTCCGTTCGGGCCTGCGTTACCTTCTTCCGCACCGCACAGATTCCATGCGGCTCCCCACCGGCATGGTGCCTACGCTGCCCGATTTCATCTTTCTTTCAGCGGCTTGGCGAACGCTCACAACCGTGCACCAGGCCCCAATTAATCATCGTGCATTGTATCATCCCAGATTGGCAACCATAAAAATGGCATGCGACCGAAACAGGGTATTCACGGGAGCTCGCCCTATCCCGCTCCTATATATAGGTTGCAGCGCGGCTTTTCTTGAAAAATACCCCCGGAACGTAACCGCTGGGTTACGGCATTGCGTAATCATGCCGTTACGCTCGATGCATGCAGACTTCCGTCCCACATATCGATGAGCTGGCGAATATGCCGAACGACGAGCCGAAGATGGCCGTCACGCTCGGACGCAACGTGAAGCGTCTTCGTGAACGGGGCCGGATCAACAAGACCTGCTTCGCGGCCATGGTCGGCATCGGCCGGCCGCAGCTCAACAAGATTGAGAAAGGCACGGCGAACGTTCGCCTTTCGATGGTCGAGGAGCTTGCAGATGCGCTTGAGACCACGCCGGAGAAGCTGCTGTTCGAGCAGTTCGATCCGACAAGCATCGCCATCCCGCGCAAAGCCCCCGATTGGCAGTTCGATCCGTATTCATGAACCGATGCGATCGCATTCATAATGCCTAGGTGTGGGGAATTTCGCATGCGTTCACCATTCCCTACCCCCCATTCGCGCGTTTTAGGCTATAATGCCGACACGGTATGGCAGGAGCGCCTACCAAGCATGCGGGTGTCGCCAAGTGGTAAGGCACGAGCTTCCCAAGCTCGCATTCGCGGGTTCGAGTCCCGTCACCCGCTCCATCGATCATCAACGACGGCCCAGTGCCGTCGTTTTCGTTTTCGGGAGGCAACGATGACCGAATCGCATCCGATATTCGACACGTTCATCTTCGACTTGGACGGAACCATCCTGGACACCATGCCCGACCTCATCCACGTCACCAACGAGACCCTTACGCATTTTGGCTACCCCACCCACACCGACGCTGCCATCCACAGCTTCGTAGGCGACGGGGCGCAACGCTTGATTTACCGCGCCCTTCCCGAAGGAACCCCCGAGGCCGTGTGCGCCGAGGCGCTTGAATATTGGAAGGCGCTGTACCCCAAAACCGGGCATGCTCGCACGCGCCATTACGCGCACATGCCCGAGACGCTTGCCGAGCTGAAAGCGCGAGGATGCAAGCTTGCGGTGCTTTCGAACAAATACGAGGGCGGCGTGAAGGACGTCATCCCGCGATTCCTCCCCGACCTTTTCGAGGTGCTGCATGGAGAATGCGAAGCCATTCCCCGCAAGCCCAACCCCGCCGGCTTGCTGCAAACCATCCAAGAGCTGGGCAGCGCTCCCGAGCGCACCGCCTACGTAGGCGACTCTGCCGGCGACATGCGCGTCGCCCACAACGCCGGAACGTACGCGATCGGCGTCGACTGGGGCTACAATCCCGTAAGCACCCTGCAAGAAGCACAGGCAGGCGCTATCATCTCCAATCCTGCGCAGTTGCTTGAGTTTGCGAGGGCGTAACGCCGCGCCATAAGGAAAATGCGCAAGTGGGTGCGCCGCAGAGCAGCATGCGCACCCACTTGCGCATCCAGGACTCCATGCGCCTTTCGATACAGGAAACTAAGGCAACCTGTTGCAACGCCCGCGAAGACGCGCAGCCAAGCATCCTATGGTTTTGGGGTTGTCTGCGATAGCCGCAAGCAACCCCCGAAGCTTAACCCGTGGTAATGACATGTACCCGCATCGCGTCATTGGGTTTAATGCTACAATGATGTGCGCGCCTCAGTAGCTCAGGGGATAGAGCACCGCTCTCCTAAAGCGGGTGTCGTACGTTCGAATCGTATCTGGGGCACCATGAAACACCAGGCCATCGGCTCAAGCCGATGGCCTTTTCGTTTCCTGAGGAGCCATTGTCCCGACAAGAGCGGCGCACCGGGGCAAACCCGCTCGAAATCGCCCCGCAGCCATCATCCATTAGACGGAGAAGCGCCTGCTCGCACTCAGGCGAATGCGCAAGCACGCGTACGGGAAAGGCAGCCTCAAGGGCGCTGCCACGGCTCATCGACCCCAAACCTCAGCTATCCGCGCGCTATATGCGGGGGATACCACTTTTGGAACCAGGCGGTGAATACGCCCATCAACGCGGGGAGGATGGAGTTGATCGCGCCGACGAAGCTGGCTGCATCCGTTTGCATGATGAAGCACGTCCAGATAGGAGTGATCAGGTACAGCACGCCCCACGCCGCGGTCAAGATGCGGTTCGTCCTTATGAAGATTGGATTGCGCAATGCCGCTTCCCCGTTGTAGCTGTTCTTCGAGTAGTGCGCGGTCAGCGGCACTTTGAGGAAGCAGGAAACCGTCCACATCAGCCCAAACAGAAGATAAGACGCCGGAATCACCAGAGCAGGGGACGCTCCCACCAGCAACGCGATGGAGCACGCTGAAACCAGCAACGCCGAGACCTGGTCGTACGCGGTCGCCTTCGTCCGCCGCATCAGAACAGGCAGCAAAACGCATACCCCTATGCTGACCAGGCTTCCCCAGAAGCCATCGATCGCAGCCGCAATCCAGAATACGATCCAAGGAGTCAAAAGCAGCAGCATGTTGGTTTTCGGCTTGTTTGCCTTCGAGCCCGCGGCAGGGCCTCCATCCGCAACGGCGCCCGATTCACCAGCATCCGTTTCGCCGACATCCGCGCCACTCACTGCGCCGAAATAATCGTCCCAATGCATCATCAAATCGAAATCGCCCTCGACCGAGTACAGATGCTGCATGAGTGCCTCGTCGCCAGCAATCTCCCCGCTGGCAATCGAGCGCCAAACGCTCAATGGCGTGTTGATGCGCGTGGTGAAATCCGAGGAGAAGCCTTCGGCGGGTTCCGTCTCAAGGCGGCTCCCACTTTCCCCAAGAACGATGCGGTAGGTGTTGCCAATATCGGTATAGTTCATGTCGAGCACGATATCTCGCCCCGGCCATGCCTGCTTGCGATACAAGGCCGCCATCTGCCGGGTGAACACAAGGCTAGGGTCTTCCTTTTCACCCGATTCGCCAACCCCCCAGCTGGCATCCGCCATCGCCTCGAAGACATCGCGCGGGAACAGGCTCCGATCGAGCTTGCCGCGGGTTTCCGTTGAGATTTCGCCGGAAGCGAACTCCTCCCCGGCTTTCCGAACCCAGGAAAGGTACTCGTCGGTGCGATCCGCCAGCTCCTTCACCCTGAAAAGCTCGCCCTGCCCGCAGAAGATCGCCGTGTAACCGCCCTTCCCGCAAAGCCGGTCGAACAAGCTGGTCACGCAGCCGTAGTTGCCCTTCGCCGTATAGAAACCGCAGGTCGAAACCACCACCGTGCGCTTGCCGCTCATGTCGTAGCGGGAAGGGTGCCCGCCGCTTTCCGTTTCCGCGCTCATGAAGGGCAGCGACATGGGAAGTTGGCGGTCGATCAGGTTCTTCAACTGGCCGGGCAACCCGAAGTAATACAACGGGAAGCTCCAGATGATGACGTCGGCCCACAAGATCTTCTCGATGACCGCCCGCATGTCGTCATGGATGCAGCATCTGCCGGGCGTCTTGCGCCAGCAGGAAAAGCAGCCCAGGCAAGGCTTGATATCAAGCGTGCTAACGCTAAGGGTTTCGATTGCTGGCGCCTGTTTGCGCCCGTTTTCTGCCCAAGCGATAATCCCATCAAGAAAAGCGCTGGTCAAGCGCCAGGTATTGCTACGTTTACCCTTAGGGCTGCCGTTGATTGCCAGAATGTTCATCGGGCGCTCCTTACTTCGGCGGCGCATCGCCATACCCGGTCGATACGTCCCTGCCGGCTTCTTCGGCCGAATCTGCGGCCGCCTTCCAGCACGGCCCGCACGGGCTTTGCGACCTTCGCGGCCAAACTAGGTTTGCCTGCGAAGATGGCGCAGTCGCTGCGTGAAAGCCGTTCCCTTTGCACCCTATCAGTATATGCGGCCCACAGGATGCCGAAAGAGGCTCGAAGGGTGATAAGCAGGTAAATCCGAGCACATCCCAACGATAAAAAAGGCCTGCCGGGCTTTCGTCCGACAGGCCTTTGCACATGCTTTCCGTTGCCGAATCCGCTATGCGCCGATAAGCGTTTGCAGCGTGGTCAGGAAGCTGGACATATTGCGCCAGCACATGAACAGCGTGATGCAGATGAAGATGACGCCGCAGATGTTGGAGAACGCATGGTTGCGCCACTTGCCAAGGCTCTTGCCGTTGGCGACGTACATCACGAAGAACGCCATGATAGGCAGCAGGATAGCGTTGGCCGCCTGAGCCACCAGGATCAGCTCCGTGGGGCTCTTGCCCAGCAGCACAGCCATCAGGCAGCCGGCCACCAGCACGATGATCCAAACGATCTTGAACTTCAGGTCCTTCAGGGTCTTGCCCCAGCCGAGCACGCCGTTGACGGCGTAAGCAGCGGAAAGCGGAGCAGTGATGGCGCTGGAGAAACCGGCGGCCAGCAGGCCGATGCCGATGAGCACCGTGGCCCAGTTACCCAGCAGCGGCTGCAGGGCGACGGCCATGTCCTTGCCGTTGGTGACGGTGATGCCGGCGGCATGCATGTTCGCCGCGGCGCAGACGAGGATGGCCATGGAGATGATGCCGCCCAGGCCGATGGACAGAACGCAGTCGAAACGTGCATCGGCGATCTGCTCGGGGTCCTTGAAGCGCTCGGATGCGCCGGAAGCGTGCAAGAACAGGTTGTACGGCACGATGGTGGTGCCGATCAGGCCCACGGCGGTCAGGATGCCCTTGGCGCCAGCCTGGCCCTCGGGCAGGGAAGGCGTGAACAGGCCGGCCACGACCGCGCCCCAATCAACGGGAGAGGCGAACGCGGTGATCAGGAACACCAGGCCCATGAAGATGACGATACCCGTGAGGATCTTCTCGACCAGCTTGTAAGAACCCACCCACATGGCGGCGAAGGCCAGAACGCCCAGCACGATGACGATGGGGATCATGGGGGCATTGACTACCGCCTGGATGCCCAGGATGCCGCCCGTGATGTTGCCCGTCTCGTATGCGGTGTTGCCGATGAAGATGGCGATGATAACAATCACGATTGCAATCCACTTCAGCACCGGATGCGAAATGCGATCGCGGATGTTCTCACCCAGGCCCTCCTGCGTGACGATGCCAACGCGAGCCGCCATCTCCTGGAAGATAATGGTTGCAACGGTGGCGAACAGCAGCGCCCACAGCATGGTGTAGCCATAGCTTGCGCCGGAAACCGTGCACGTGGTGACCGTGCCAGGACCGACGAAACCAGCTGCGACCAAAGCACCGGGGCCGATGTTCTTCAGCTTCTCGGTAATCGAGCTTGCCATCGTTCCCTCCTTTCCTACCGGGGCATCCCCGCCCCTCCTTGTGGTATATGGGGGATACTTTAGCACGCGAAAGCGTTTGTGAGGCCGTTTCGACACATGCCCGTAACACAGCGCGTCGTCCAGCGGCGGCGGAGGGTAGGTTTTCAAGGACGGACGGCAAAACCGGCGCGCGCCTTACGACATCTTCCAGAAGCCCTGGATCAATTCCTGTCGGCTGGCATCGCCCGTTTTCTTCAGGATGTTGTGCACGTGCACCTTCACCGTGGAAACCGCCAGCGACATCTCGGATGCGATGTTCTGATTATCCTTGCCCAACAAGATAAGGTAGAGGACCTCACGCTCGCGCTGGGAGAGCTTATGTCGCGTGGCGAACACGTTAAGGTTCTCGACGATCTGCTGCTCCTGCTGCTTGCTACCGCCCTGCGCCGGCGGCCGCTCGAAGCGAAGCGAAAGCATCCGGACCGCGTTGCGCACCGCGGCCACGCCGATGACCAGCATCAGCAGATTCTCAGCATAGCTGCGCTCGGCGCTGAAGATAATCGAGCCCAGATTGACCAACGGCAAGTCCATCATCAGGAAGGAGACGGCGTCCTCTGCCAACACGATCAGGCCTAGCAGCCATGCCACCGCATACAGGCCCCGATGCCGCCACATGCGGGCGCGCTCGGCTTCATCCTTCTGACGCAAGAAGCTATATCCCGCATACAGCAGAATCCAATATATATAGAACTGGCGAATGGACCAAAACCAGAAACGCTGCAGATCGCCATCAGGGAGAAACACCAGCGTGGCGATGCTGGCGACCGCGAAAACCGCCGGCGGCACTACGAACATGCTGCGGCGTGTTTCGTTCAGATAGTCGCAAAGCAAAACCCAGAACGCCGTGACGAACCCGCCTCCAGTCAGCACCGAGGCAAGCGAGCGGATGACAAGATATCCGGAGGTGAGCGCATCCCCGCTTGAGCGAACGATGAACTCGTCTTGAAATACCAAGGAGATGTCGAAGAAGTAGAACGCAAAGGCGACCGACAGGAACAACATGGTCTTCTTACGCGACACCAGATACGAGGACAAGCATACCGCCGCCACCAAAATGGAAACGAGCAGCATCAGCAGCGTGTAATAGAACAATGCAAGCTCCACAGGCCCCTCCGTAGAACGCTTTGCCGCCAGCCTCCCGTAGCCGGCCAAGGCAATCCTCGGTATTGTAACTACTTACCCGTACCTATTTTACCCTCAACCCCGATTCGCCACCCTGTTTACAGAAACGATGAGCGCCGAAGTCAACTAAACCGATGAGGGCCAACTCTGCTTACCAGCATTTCCCCATACCATACCACAAGCTCTCCATCAGGGGTTTATCGAGGGTTTAGGAAGTTTTGCCCGGCATTAATCCTTGGTTCCACCTCTAAACGGGGGTCGTTAAATCCGCGTTAGACCTTCCCGATTTTACACGGCGGTTGCAAAGTGGGATCAACGGAACGGGGCACCGAAAACGCCCCAACCGCAAGCCCAAGGCGTTAGGCCAAGAAGCGCTGGAAGGCTTGCACGGCGAAGATAGTCTTCATCCCACGAGACGAAAGAAGGTTTGCAATGGCTGGCGTGAACGTCAAAAGCGAGATCAAGCCGCTGAAGAAGGTGCTGCTGCACCGTCCCGGTAAGGAGCTGCTGAACCTCACCCCGAACACGCTCGAGGAGCTGCTGTTCGACGACATCCCGTTCTTGAAGGTTGCCCAGGAGGAGCATGACAGCTTCGCACAGGCCCTGCGCGACAACGGCGTTGAGGTTGTGTACCTGGAGGACCTGACGGCCGAGGTTCTGGCCGCCGACCCCGAGCTGCGCGAGAAGTTCCTGCTGCAGTGGATCGACGAAGCAGGCATCAAGACCGAGCGTTATCGCAAGATTATCTTCGATTACATGCAGGAGAACTACCCCGACGCCAAGGACTTCGTCCTGAAGACCATGGAGGGCATCAACCTCACCGAGCTGCACACCGACAAGTCCAACTCCCTGGTCGACCTGGTGTCCGAGGCTTCCAAGATGGTCGTCGCCCCGATGCCGAACCTGTACTTCACCCGCGACCCCTTCGCGATGATCGGCAACGGCGTTTCCATCAACCGCATGTACTCCGTCACCCGCAACCGTGAGACCATCTACGGCGAATACATCTTCAACTACCATCCGGACTTCAAGGGCACCCCGCAGTACTACAGCCGCTACAACACCTTCCACATCGAGGGCGGCGACATCCTCAACATCAACGAGCACGTGCTGGCCATCGGCATCTCCCAGCGCACCGAGCCCGACGCCATCGACGGCATCGCCCACAACATCTTCAACGACCCCACCTCCCCGGTCGACACCATCCTGGCGTTCAACATCCCGAACAACCGCGCAATGATGCACCTCGACACCGTGTTCACTCAGATTGATGTTGACAAGTTCACCATCCATCCCGGTATCATGGGCCCGCTGACCGTGTTCGAGATCACCCCCGAGGGCGAGGGCATCAAGGTCAAGGAGACCTCTGGTACGCTCGAGGAAGTTCTCGCGAAGTACGTGGGCATGCCTGTCACCCTTATCCCCTGCGCAGGTGGCGATCGCATCGCCGCCGAGCGCGAGCAGTGGAACGACGGCTCCAACACGCTGTGCATCGCTCCTGGTCGCGTGATCGTTTATGAGCGCAACGATGTTACGAACGCGCTGCTGCGCAAGAACAACATCGATGCTATCGAGATTCCCTCGGCTGAGCTGTCCCGTGGTCGTGGCGGCCCCCGCTGCATGAGCATGCCGATCTGGCGTGAGGACTAGATTTCTCGCTGCGCAGAGCGCATAATCCGAGTATCCATCTTGGATACGAATCCTGAGAAATCAGGAACCCTTGTTAGGTTTTTCCCGGAACGCATGAAAATGCGTTCCGGTAGAAACAGCAGGCTGAAACTTGGCGCGGCCTGCACACATAAGTTCTTGTTAACTTGCTATCGAAAGGAATTACCATGCCTGTAAGCCTGAGCGGTCGTCATTTCCTGCGTCTCCTGGACTTCTCTACCGAGGAGATCGAGTACCTGCTGAAGCTTTCCAAGAACTTCAAGGACATGAAGCGTGCCGGCGTGCCGCATCGCTACCTTGAGGGCAAGAACATCGTGCTGCTGTTCCAGAAGACCTCCACGCGTACCCGTTGCGCATTCGAGGTTGGCGCTATGGACCTGGGCATGGGCGTGACCTACCTGGATCCCAACAGCTCCCAGATGGGCAAGAAGGAGTCCATCGAGGACACCGCTCGCGTGCTCGGCCGCTTCTATGACGGCATTGAGTTCCGCGGCTTCGCTCAGACCGACGTCGAGGACCTGGCTGCCAACGCTGGCGTGCCGGTTTGGAATGGCCTGACCACCGAGTGGCATCCCACCCAGATGCTGGCTGACGTTCTCACCATGCAGGAGAACTTCAACTACGATCTGAAGGGCCGCACCGTCGTCTTCATGGCTGACGCCGCCAACAACGTTGCCCGTTCCATGATGGTCGTTTGCGCCAAGCTCGGCATGAACTTCGTCGCTTGCGCCCCCGAGACCAACTGGCCCGAGGCCGAGCTGGTCGAGGAGTGCCGTGCCATCGCCGCTGAGCATGGTGCCACCGTCAAGCTGACCGCTGACGTGAAGGAAGGCTGCACCGACGCCGACGTCATCTACGCTGACGTGTGGGTGTCCATGGGCGAGCCCGACGAGGTCTGGGGCGAGCGCATCAAGAACCTCGAGCCCTACCGCGTGACCAAGGAGGTCATGGGCTACGCTAAGAAGGACGCTATCTTCCTGCACTGCCTGCCCAGCTTCCATGACACCAACACCACCATCGGTGCCCAGAAGGCCGAGCAGTTCGGCATCACCGAGATGGAGGTTGCTGACGACGTCTTCGAGTCCAAGCAGTCCAAGGTCTTCGACGAGGCCGAGAACCGCATGCACACCATCAAGGCTGTCATGTACGCCACGCTCAAGTAAGAGCATCTAGCATCTCGCTCGGGGTGTATTGCTGCACACCCCGAGCGGCTTTGTCTGGTAAATATCTCGCGTCGGGCGGTGGGCACGGCACGGAAGATCCGCTTCGCGCGAGAAAGTTAAATGATTTATGAAGGGGGGATGAGAACCATGACTGAGACCGCTAAGAAAAAGCGCGGTATGCCTTCATCGTTCACCATTCTTCTAGCTCTGCTGGCAATTGTTGCAGTGATTACCGTTATCGTCTCCGGCACGTCCGGCGGCGCGGTTACCGCAGCCCGTCTGAGCGATTTCTGCACCGCCCCGATCCTGGGCTTCGCTGACGCTCTGCCCGTCTGCCTCTTCGTTATGATCCTGGGCGGCTTCCTCGGCATGATGACCGAGACCGGCGCTCTGGACAACGGTATCGCCGTCCTGGTGCAGAAGCTTAAGGGTAACGAGATCATGCTCATTCCCGTGCTGATGCTCATCTTCTCCCTCGGTGGTACCACCTATGGTATGTGCGAGGAGACCGTTCCCTTCTACGCCCTGCTCGCCGCTACCATGATGGCCGCTGGCTTCGACCCCATGGTCGGCGCCGCTACCGTCCTGCTCGGTGCTGGCTGCGGCTGCCTGGGCTCCACGGTTAACCCGTTCGCCGTCGGCGCTGCCGTCGACGCTCTGACCGGCGTTGGCATTGAGGTCAACCAGTCCATCATCATCGGCCTCGGTGCCGTCCTGTGGATTGTCACTACCGCTATGTCCATCGTCTTCGTGATGAACTATGCCAAGAAGGTCAAGGCTGACAAGGGTTCCACCATCCTGTCGATGCAGGAGCTCAAGGACGCCGAAGAGGCTCACGGCAAGGCTGCTTCCGAGGTCCACAAGGAGGTCAAGCTCACCGGTCGTCAGAAGGGTGTTCTGATCGCCTTCGCCTTCACCTTCGTCGTCATGATCGTCGGCTTCATTCCGCTGGCCGACCTCAACGAGGGCGTCGCTAACTTCTTCGACGCTGGCGCTGTCTACGACGCCGACGGTAACGCCATCGTCCAGGGCTGGTCTGCCCTGATCACCGGCCTGCCCATTGGCCAGTGGTACTTCGACGAGGCTTCCACCTGGTTCTTCCTCATGGCCGTCCTGATCGGTATCATCGGTGGCCTGTCCGAGAAGCAGATCGTTAACACCTTCATCACCGGCGCTGCCGACATGATGTCCGTTGTTCTCGTCATCGCCCTCGCCCGTGGTATCTCCGTCCTCATGGCTAACACCGGCCTCGACGTCTTCGTTCTCGACGCTGCCGCCAATGCCCTGGCTGGCCTGTCCGGCGTGATCTTCGCTCCCATGAGCTTCCTGGTCTACTTCGGCCTGTCCTTCCTGATCCCCTCGACCTCCGGTATGGCCACCGTCTCCATGCCCATCATGGGACCGCTGGCTGTTAAGCTCGGCTTCTCGCCCGAGGTCATGGTCATGATCTTCTCCGCCGCCATCGGTGTCGTGAACCTGTTCACCCCGACCTCCGGCGCCATCATGGGCGGTCTCGCCCTGGCCAAGATCGAGTGGACGACCTGGCTCAAGTTTGCCCTTAAGCTCATCGTCGCTCTCTCCGTCGTCTGCGCCGTCATCCTGACCGTCGCCTGCGTGCTGCTCTAAGTACCCAACGGGTACCCCACGGAAACCTTGACGATCCTGTAAAGGATCACCTGGTCATCGTCTGTCCGGTGGGGTAAACCCACCGGTAGACTCCTACCTTTAGCCCCCTCCCGTTCCGTGCGCGGGAGGGGGCGCTCTCATGTTGCGCGGTTCTACGAACCGCGCAACCAGTCGACGCTGCGCGCCGCCCAGGACGACAATTTGTCATTCAAAAGGCAAGGCATGACCAAAAGGTCTATGCCTTGCCTTTTTCATGCCAACTTGTACGTCCTGGACGTCGCTCGCTGACTTATGCTCAACCTGCGACGTTTCTGTTGTTGGTGCAAAGGGGTCAGGTTACTTCGCGCCAAAAGGGGAAGTTGCGGTGGAATAGTTCCTGTTTGGCCGTCTTGAGGGATTAAACGGGAACTATTTCACCGCAACTTATCAATGACGTGTTTGGTTGATGCCCGTTGGTTGCTTGGGTGTTGGGGAGGGTCTGCTCCGTTATAATCGCCTAGAACATTAAATGGAAACGGGACGGGAGCCATATATGCGCCAGGGTTTCGACAACGCGAAGTATATCGAGCTGCAGGCCGCTCATATTAAGGAGCGCATCTCGCAGTTTGGCGGCAAGCTGTATTTGGAGTTTGGCGGCAAGCTGTTTGACGACTATCACGCGAGTCGCGTGCTGCCGGGTTTTGAGCCGGACAGCAAGTTCCGCATGCTCAAGAGCATTGCCGACGACGTCGAGGTCATCATCGCCATTAACGCGAACCACATCGAGAAGAACAAGGCTCGCGGTGACCTGGGCATTACCTATGACGAGGACGTTTTGCGCCTGGTCGACCTGTTCCGCGGCAACGGTTTTGCTGTCGCGGCCGTGGTCATCACCCAGTACGCCGGCCAGCCCGCCGCCGATGTGTTCCGCAATCGCCTGAACGCGCTCGGCATTCCCGCCAAGCTGCACTATCCCATCGAGGGCTATCCGCACGACGTCGACCTGATCGTGTCCGACGACGGCTATGGCAAGAACGAGTTTGTCGAGACCACCCGTCCGCTCGTTGTGGTCACCGCGCCGGGTCCTGGCTCGGGCAAGCTCGCCACCTGCCTGTCTCAGCTCTATCACGAGCACAAGCACGGCACCGCCGCCGGCTATGCCAAGTTCGAGACTTTCCCGGTCTGGAATCTGCCTCTTACGCATCCGGTCAACATCGCCTATGAGGCCGCCACGGCCGACCTTGACGATGCCAATATCATCGACTCCTTCCACTTGGAGGCCTACAACAAGACCACGGTCAACTACAACCGTGACGTCGAGGCCTTCCCAGTGGTCCGTGCTCTGATGGAAAAGATCCTGGGCAAGAGCCCCTACCAGAGCCCCACGGACATGGGCGTCAATATGGTCGGTTTTGCCATTACCGATGACGATGCCTGCCGCGACGCTTCCAAGATGGAGATCGTCCGCCGCTACTTTACCGCGGTCGAAAATGTGCGCCGTACCGGCGTGGGCGATGAGCAGGTTGATCGTCTCAAGATCATTATGAAGAAGGCCGGTATCGACAAGAACTACTCGCCAGCACGCTCGGCCGCCCTTACCAGGGAGCAGCTGACGGGTGGCCCCGTAGGCGCCATGGTCATGCCCGATGGCTCCGTGGTGACCGGCAAGACTTCCACGCGCCTGGGCGCCGCGAGCTCGCTCATCATGAATGCACTTAAGCATGTCTCGGGCGTTGACCTTGAGCTCGAGGTCATTAGCGATGAGGCGATTGAGCCTATCAGCAAGCTCAAGACGCATTTCCTGGGTAGCAAGAACCCGCGCCTGCACACCGACGAGACGCTTATGGCGCTCTCGATCACCTCGGCAACGAGCGAGACGGCGGCCCGCGTCCTTTCGGGCCTGGAGCAGCTGCGCGGCTGCGATGCCTTCTTTAGCGTGATCATCTCGCCGACGGACGAGACGGTATTGCGCAAGCTGGGCATCAACGTGTGCTGCGAGCCCAAGTTCGAGCGCCGTGGTTTCTTCCACCGCTAAGCCTGGATAAATTGGTCTGAAAGGGGCGCATCGGATATACATTCGGTGTGCCCCTTTTATCAACAAAGCTACCGTTTAACCTAAAATTAGCCCGTTTACCTGCCTATAAGCGATTTGGGCGGTATACAATAACCCTAATTGTTTCATCCTTTTGCGGGGATGCCGCATGATGGATGTTGCCGGCCATCATGGGGTGTGCCGGTCGCGCACGGTGCAAGTGATGCCCGTGCCCGGTTTGAGGAGGCTGCCATGGCTGGCAAGGGTCGTGCGAGTGTCAACGATATGAAGCGTGTCGAGGTGCAGGTGCTGATGGAGATCGCACAACAGTCCGAAGACAACGGCGGATTTTATGGCTTTTCGCGCAAGACGCTTGCCGAGCGTGTGGGGGTGTCTCCGTATCGCGCCCGCGCGGCAATTGAGCGCTTGGAATCCGAAGACATCATTGAGGTCGTCTCGCGCTACAGCGACGACGGCGGCCAGCTCGCAAATGGTATTTGTCTTACGGAGCGTGGCGAATGGTATCTAGAGGGCATCCGTGTCGGTATGCTCGTGCAGGACTTGATCAAGGACGAAGTCGCCGATCGATAACAGCGTGCATACATAGTGGAAACGACGCCGCCTGGGCAACCGGGCGGCGTTTTGTTTCGAGATGGAGAAATGCGATTGCGCGTAAGAAAAATTGTGTGCGACGCGCGTCGCGAGTATTACAATGAAGACCCGTAAGATGTGTATGGACAACTTCTACGGGAAGCGCAGGTAACTCAATATGACCAAGCATGTGTTCGTGACCGGCGGCGTGGTTTCGTCTCTGGGCAAGGGTATTACCGCGGCCTCGCTGGGCCGTCTGCTCAAGTCGCGCGGCTACAAGGTAACGATGCAAAAGGCCGACCCGTATCTGAACGTCGACCCCGGCACCATGAGTCCGTTCCAACATGGCGAGGTCTTTGTGACCGAGGACGGTTACGAGTCCGATCTGGACCTGGGCCACTACGAGCGCTTTATTGATGAGAACCTGACCCGCGATTCCAACTTTACGACTGGTGCCATCTATAAGAGCCTGATCGCCCGTGAACGTCGCGGTGACTTTTTGGGCGGCACTGTGCAGGTGATCCCGCACGTCACGAACGCCATTAAGGATAAGTTCCGTCGTATTGAGGAGCAGACCGGCTCCGACGTGGTCATCACTGAGTTGGGCGGCACTATCGGCGACATCGAGTCGCAGCCGTTTGTCGAGGCCATTCGCCAGTATCGCAAGGAGGCCGGCCCCGAGAACGTCTGCTACATCCACGTGTCGCTCGTTCCCTATATCGCCGCCGCCCACGAGGTCAAGACCAAGCCGACGCAGCACTCCGTTAAGGAGCTCCGCAGCTTTGGTATCCAGCCCGATATTATCGTTCTGCGCTCCGACCACCATATCGACGATGCCATCCGCGGCAAGATCGCAAGCTTCTGCGACGTCGACACCGACTGCGTCTTTACCAACGAGGACTGCGCGAGCATCTACGATGTTCCGCGGCTGCTCGCCGAGCAGGACTTTGACCTGCGCATTTGCGAGCGTCTGGGTCTGGACCCGCGTGAGCGCGACATGAGTCAGTGGAACGAGTTCCTGCGCAAGCAGAACCATGCCAACCAGCACGCCGACAAGGTGAAGATCGCCGTCGTGGGCAAGTATACGCAGCTGCCCGATGCCTACCTGTCGGTTATCGAGGCCCTGCACCACGCGGGTGTGTTCTACGATCGCCACGTTGACGTGCAGCTGGTCGATGGCGAGAGCCTCGACGAGCAGAATGTCTCCGAGGTCCTGGGTGATGCCTCGGGCATCTTGGTCCCCGGCGGCTTTGGCAAGCGCGCCCTGGAGGGCAAGATCCTCGCGGCCGAGTTCGCCCGCGAGCACAGGATTCCGTATCTGGGCATTTGCCTGGGTATGCAGGTTGCCGTGTGCGAGTTCGCCCGCAACGTGGTCGGCCTTGCCGGTGCCAGCTCTTCCGAGTTCGATCCGGATGGCCCGTACAGTGTCATCGACCTGATGAGCTCGCAGGAGGACGTGACCGAGAAGGGCGGCACCATGCGTCTGGGTGCCTATCCGTGCAAGCTCGCCGCCGATACCCTCGCGCGCGAGGCCTATGGCGAGGAGCTCGTCTACGAGCGTCACCGTCACCGTTTTGAGTTCAACAACGCCTTCCGTGACCAGCTCGAGGACGCCGGTCTGGTTATCTCGGGCCTTTCGCCCGACGAGCGTCTGGTCGAGATGGTCGAGCTGCCGCGCGACGTACATCCGTGGTATGTGGCCACCCAGGCTCATCCCGAGTTCAAGAGCCGTCCGACCAACCCGCAGCCGCTGTTCCGCGAGTTCGTGCGCGCCTCGATTGGCCAGCATGAGGGCGTCGACCGTCTGCAGGTGACGCCCATGAACCTCGCTACGGACTAAGGGTGCCGGCGAACCAGGAACATACCGAAGCTACTCCCTCGTCGCTCGCCGTGGCGGCGGGGGAGTATCTCGATTACCTCGCGGTCGAGCGGGGCTTGGCGCGCAATACGATTGCGGCCTACCGTCGTGACCTGACGACGTACTGCGCCTATCTGGAGCGGGCTGACATTGCGTCTTTTGAAGATGTGAGCCGTCAGGTCGTGGAGGGCTTCGTTGCCGATCGCCGCGACGGAGGCTATTCCGACGCCTCGGTGGAGCGCGCGCTTGCTGCCGTGAAGGGTCTGCATGCCTTTTTGGTGCGCGATGGGGCCGTGGCCCAAAACCCGACGGCGGCGTTGCGCCTGCCCAAAAAGGCAGAACGCCTGCCGGAATACCTTTCGGTGGAGGATGTCTCGGCGCTGCTCGATCAAGACTTTCCCGAGGGCGAGATGGGACTGCGCGATCATGCCATCTTGGAAGTGCTTTACGGTTGCGGCTTGCGCGTGAGTGAGCTGGTTGGGCTCGATGTGGGCGATATCCATATCGATGACGGGTTTGTCCTGGTGCGCGGTAAGGGCTCCAAGGAGCGTCTGGCCCCGTTGGTGGGAAGCGCGGCGCGTACCCTGACACACTATATAGGTGACGGGCGCACTCTCCTGGCCGCCCATGCTCACGGGACGGAGACCTCGGCGGTCTTTTTAAATAAGAACGGACGTCGACTGTCGCGCCAGGCCGTGCATGCGATATGCGAGCGGTATGGGCGCCAGGTGGGGCTGGTTGGGCTCCATCCCCACACCTTGCGCCACTCCTTTGCCACCCACATGCTCGCGGGCGGCGCCGACCTGCGTGTGCTGCAGGAGATTTTGGGCCATGCCGATATTTCGACCACGCAGGTCTACACACATGTCGACCGCACGCAACTGACCGAGGTCTATCTGGCGGCGCATCCGCTGGCACATCGCTAGCACCTCGCTGACCTGCATATTTATAAATATTAAAGGGGGACGGGCCCCAGATTGCCGAGACGCACTTTTGCGCGCATGGGCAATCTGGGGCCCGCCCCATTTTTCGCCAGACACCGGCGCGGCGGTGGGCCGTGTGCGTCGTGGGTGGGGGAGTTTGGGGGCGATGTGAACGGCGTGTAAAGGGACGTAAAAATCGCCTCAAGGTCAACTTGAAGGTTGAGGTTCGCGGGCGTGGTTCTACAGGTGGCATCCCGCCGTTGCTGCAAACACAACATATTGTGTTTTCGAACATATGCTCGGGGGTGTTTTACAACATATTGGGG
>OLVT01000805.1_pt1 | contig 32101 bp, 33 predicted proteins | sample 1673241 | NCBI WGS metagenome assembly OLVT01 (sample SAMEA3178936, study PRJEB25190) | human gut metagenome | biome: human gut; feature: human-associated habitat; material: faeces | place: Austria | collected 2013 | reverse complement strand
ACCATTTATCTTCGCAGGCTCTGTCTGTTATAACGCGCTCACGAATTGCGCGGCACTGGTGTGCCGCGCCGTGCGCAGAGTAGCCCGTATGTGTAGCAGTACGCTATCTGTGAACTGCGAATAGGTTGCAAAACAAACGCTGCGGTAACCCGACTGCCGTTCCCTTATTTCGCAGCGGTCGCCGCTCTCCGATTTTCGCCGTGCTAATAGGGAAAGGGGAGAAAATCAGAGGGTGGAAACCGCAGGTGTCTGCCCTCTTGTGCCCCTGCCGGGCAGGCAAGATTTTGTTCGTTTCGCAAGCGAAAATCTCCCGCCCGTTAGGGGCGAACACGCTAACGCAGTTCATATGCCCCGGAAACTCTGTGCAGAAAAAGGAGCCCGCCTTACAGCGAGCCCCAAAGAGAGAGGATAAATTCGATTTTAACCTTCTGCGGTATCCGGCCGAGTCACCTTCTTGACCCACTTCCAGCTGTGCAGGCGGATAGCCACGGGAATGATCTTATACAGCTGATCCCACTTGAGCAGGAAGAACACGACAACCGGCGGGAACTTCCACCAGAAAGCCGCCATTGCCGAGAACGGAACAACGATAAGCCACATGCTGATGATATTCATCTTGGCGCTGAACTTGGTGTCACCGCCGCCGCGGATGATGCCGTTATCGCACGCCATCTGGTACGAGGTGCCGACCGTTGTGATGGCGAGCACCATCATGAACTGCAGAGAATACTTGTACGCCGTTTCGGTGAGCGTGCCGCCGAGCAGCGCAAGGATCGGTACGCGCAGAAGGAAGATCAAAAGACCCGAACACAGTCCGATGGAGACGAACAGGACCTGCAGCGTATGTACGAGCGGATGCAGCCGCTGCTGGTTGCCCTCGCCGATGGTGCGGCCGACCACAATGCCGGATGCGGACGCGGCGCCATAGCAGACAACCGACAGAACCTGATATACCTGCACCGCGATCGCGTTGGCAGCCGTGGCATCGCCGCCGAGATGACCGAGGATACCGGTCTGTACCATCTGCGCGATGCCCCAGAGTGCCTGATTGATGAGCACCGGCAGGGAAACGTGCATGTAATCCTGCACATAGCTGGTGTCGATGTGAACCAGCTTGCGCAGGCTCAGGTTCAGCTTGTGCTCCTTAAACTTCAGGTAGTAGATAACGATGAGCAGCTCCACACAGCGGGAAACCAGCGTTGCGATAGCCGCACCGCGCACGCCCAGCTCCGGACAGCCGAAGTGGCCGTAGATCAGGCAGTAGTTCAGGCACACGTTGATGATGAGCGTCGAACCCGAGATCATGTAACCGATCTTTACTACACCGATCGAGCGAAGGGATGCGACCAGAATATTGGTTATTGTAAAGATAATATAGGTAAAGCAGATGATCTGGAAATACTTTTCACCTTCCGCGATGACCGTTGGCGAGTTGGACAGCAGCGACAGCAGCTGGTGCGGGAAGAACAGCACAATGCCGAACATCAGCACCGCCAGTGAACCGCCGAAGCGCAAAGCCACACCGATGATGTGCGGGATCGGCTCCAGCTTGTTTTTGCCCCAGTACTGCGAGCCCATAACGACCGCGCCCTCGCCTGCACCGACGACCAGCATCTGCAGCAGAAACTGCACCTGATTGCACAGGCTTACGCCGCCCATGGCATCCTGACTGTACCGTCCGAGCATCATGGTGTCCATCAGGTTTACGCCGTAGGTGAGCAGGTTCTGCAGCGCCAGCGACAGTGCCAGCACCATAAAGGATTTATAAAACGTCTTTTCCTTTATCATTACAACAACCCCTTGTCTTCAAAGCTGATCGGACGGAACGAACTGCAATATCTATCGTTCCGGTTCAGCTTTTTTACTTCTGCTAACAGCATACCGAATTTTCTTTGATTTGGCAATAACAAAATACTGCAATCTATTCATATTTTGTGCTATCATAGAAAGCAGAGGAGGGAGTGCCGTGAAGGTTTTCAGTGAGCCGGGTGTGCTGTCGCGCTCGGAACGATTTTTCTCAACGCCGTCTGCGACCGCTCGGCGGCTGTTTTACTATGTCACCCGCGTGGGACATTATTACTATGATGCGCGGTATAATTTTCTCGACAGCTGCGACATCGCCCATCTGGAAAGCCATAAGAATCTCTTTCTGACCTACGTTCGCTCGGGTACGATGTACTTCGAGACCGACCAGCTCTACTGCGCCGAGCGCGGACAGATCGGACTGGTGGACTGCCGCAGACCGCATCATTTTTATACCAAGGGCGACGCGGAAGCGCTCTGGATTCACTTTGACGGCGCAAATGCGGCGGCATTTTTCGAGCAGATACTCGCGTTCCGCGGCGGCAGGCAGGTGCTTACGCCGCCGGCGGATTTACGCATCGAGCAGGAGCTGGCACAGATCATTTCCGGCTTGCGCACCGGCGACATGACCGAGCTTGACCGCTCGCAGCGCATCTACCGAATCCTGTGCGCGCTGCTGTTTCCGGCGCAGGCGGGACCCGACCGGAAAAACGATGCCATTGCACAGGCGGTCAAGTATATCGGAGAACACCTGTTTGAACCGTTGTCCGTGGAGAAGGTAGCGGACGCGGTCAGCCTGAGTCCGTCGCATTTCTCGCGGCTGTTCCGCAGCACGACCGGATTTTCCCCGCACGAGTACATCATGCTGCACCGGATTGACGAGGCCAAGGCCCTGCTGCAGTCCACGACGCTTTCGGTCAAGGAAATTGCGTTCCGTGTCGGCTACCGCAGTGAGGTCAACTTTATTACAGCCTTCACCGAGAAAACCGGCGCAACACCGACCCAGTTCCGCAGAAATACGCTGTAAGTCGGTCTGCGGTTGCGGCGCGTTCCGGTCTTTGCTATAATAGTAGAAAAGGCAAGGGAGTGACCCCGTATGCGAGAACGCCCTCTGGTTTATCTGGTGCCGCCGATGGCTGCCGCGCTGTACGCGGCAGTCTGTCTGGAGCTGCCGGTGCAGCTGCATATCATTGCACCGATCGCGCTTCTTCTGGTGTTTGCGGCTGTGTTTCTGCGCCGCCGCAAGTGTCTGCTGAATGTGTTTGCTGTGCTGGCGGCTGCCGCTCTTGCGCTGACCGGCTTTGCCGTGTTCCGGGATTTGCGGGTCGTGCCCATTCGTGCTTTAGCCGGCGAAACGCAGGAGATCACCGCAGCCGCCCTGCGGGATGCCGAGGTGTACGACACCGACCAGCGCGTGCTGCTCTCGGCGGAGACTGCAGACGGCAAGCGGTTTCGCCTGCGGTGCTACTTGCCGGAAACCGAACCGCCATTGCTGGCAGGAGACAGGGTACGCGTCATGGCCACACTTTATGTGCCGGACACGCTCGGCGGCTTTGACCGTGCGGCGTATCAGGCGTCCGAGGGCTGCTATATCGCGGGCGCGTATGCGACCGACGAGGAGCACAACGCGGTGCAGTTCGAGGTCTTGGACTCTAAACGGGACAGCCTGCGCTTTGCGCCGCAGAGGATCGCGCGGTTCTGCCGAAATGCGGTGCAGCGTGCCCTTCCGGAACGTGAAGCCGGACTGCTGACCGGACTGCTGGTCGGCGGCAGCAAAAATCTGAGCGACACCGACCAGACCGCGTTCCGCATTGCGGGCCTCAGCCATCTGGTGGCCGTTTCCGGACTGCACATCGGCTTTCTCGTCGGGTTCTGCACGCTGCTGTTCGGCAAAAGGTGTGGAACGGTTGTGTCCATCCCGCTGGTGCTGCTGTTTGTGCCGGTCGCGGGAGCCACGCCGTCCGTGCTGCGCGCGGCACTGATGTACCTGACGGCCGCAGGCGGATTTCTGCTCCGGCGCCGGTCGGGCGGATTGAACGCGCTGCTGATGGCACTGGCTGTTCTGCTGCTTGTCAATCCGTACGCGATCGCAAGCGTGGGCCTGCAGCTTTCATTCGCGTCCACGCTCGGTCTTATCCTGTTCGCAGGGAAGCTGCAGCATGCACTCGAAAAGCCGTTTGCCGGTGCGCCGAAACTCGCGCGCAAGGCGCTTGCGGTCATCACGAGCGCACTCAGCTGCACGGTTTGCGCTACGATATTTACAGTACCGATTCTGCTGACCTCGTTCGGCGCGGTGTCCGTGCTGTCGCCCATCAGCAACCTGATGACGGTCGGCGTGACCTCGCTCTGCTTTGTGGGCGGGTTCGTGCTGTGTGTTGCAGCAGCCGTCTGTCCGGCGCTTGTGCCGATGCTCGCCGGACTGGTGCGTCCGCTCATAAGCTATCTGCTCTGGTCAGCGAATATCATCGCGGACCTCGGCTTTGGCACGCTGCACCCGAACAACACCTTCGGTCTGGCGGCGCTCGGCATCGTGTTCGCGGCGCTGCTCGTGTGGCTGACTGCCGGAAAGCACGTCAAATGGAAAGCCGTGCTGCCGTGTCTGGCGGTGGTGCTGATCGGCTTATGTATTGCCGAGGTGCAGCACCAGAACGGCCGGTATACGGTGACGTATCTGCCGTGCGGCAGCGGTCAGGCCATTCTGCTGAGCGACACCGAACACGCGATGCTCATAGACTGCGGCAGCTACCGGAACGCTGCGCGTCAGGTACGCGAGTGGCTGCGCTGGAATGGTCTGAAGCGGCTGGATACGGTCGTGCTGACCGCGGTCGATCAGGGACATGCGCGCAACCTGCCGGAGCTGATGGAAACGGTCGAGGTTGGGGAACTGCTCATGCCCGCAGGCTGTCAGGAGCGCAAGACCAACGCCGATTTGCTTTCCTTCGTGCACGAGCGTGAGGCGCAGGAGGTAAGCGAGCCGGTGACGCTCACGAACCCGATCGCGCCGGTGGAGCTTTTCCCGATCACCGAGGGAAAACTGGCCGTAAGCATAGCGGACGAGGTGCTCATCCTGCACAGTCCGACCGAGAAGCAGCTTTCAGCCTATTTGGAACAAAACACGCTGCCTGCCGCAGCGGAGCTGGTGCTCAGCGCGAACCATCTGAGCAGCGGCGAAAGCATGGCACAGTACGCTGAAGCGGCAGGCGCACAGCATATCATCATTGCGGCGAGTTCGGAGAAGGGACTGCGGTCGCACAAGGGACTGGACGTGCAGAGCACCTATAAGGAAGGCGAGATTGCACGGCAGTTCAAAAAGGAGTAACACATGGCGGCAAGAGAAACCAAACCAAACGGAAAATCACAGCTGATCCGCGACCTGAAAAACGGCGAATTTGCCACGCTGTACATCATTTCGGGCGAGGAAAGCTACATGAAGGAATACTATCTGCGGCAGCTGCGGCAGAAGGTGGTGGACGAGACCTTTGCGGATTTCAATCTTATTGAGTTTGAAGGCAAGGGCCTGACACCGGAAATGCTGACCGAAGCCATTGACAGCTATCCCGCGATGGCAGATAAAAAGCTCATCATCGTCAAGGACTTCGACCTGTTCAAGCCGCCTGCCGGCTTCGCAGACGTGCTGCCGAGCGTACTTGGTGATCTGCCGGAGTACGTCTGCCTCGTGTTCTACTACGACGTGCTGGACGGCAAGCCGGACAAGCGCACCAAGCTGTACAAAACGCTCGAGAAGCACGCCTGCTTTGCCGAGTTCGCACACGCAGAGGAGCAGGAGCTGGTGGCGTGGCTCGAGCGTCGTGCAAAGGCACTCGGCTGCATGATCGAACCGGGAGATGCGTCGTACATGATCTTCCTGTGCGGCAATTCCATGACCAACCTCGCCGGTGAGATGGAAAAGGCAGCCGCGCACACCACGACCGGCGTTATCAAGCGCTATAACATCGATGCGGTATGCTCGCCGGTGCTGGATGCAGTCGTGTTCGACCTGACCGACGCGGTAACCGCAGGCAGGTTCGATCGGGCGGTCGCACTCGTCGGGGAGCTGCTCGCGCAGAAGAACAATGAGGTCATGATCTTCACCGCCATCACACGTCACATCCAGCGTCTGTATGCTGCCAAGTTGTGCGCGGAGAACCGCGGCGGCGAAAAACAGCTGATGGAGATGATCGGCTCGAAATCGCCGTACTACGCAAGGCAGATTCAGAATGCAGCACGGCGTGTGCCGCTCAGCTGGCTGCGAAAGGCGGCGTCGCTGTGCGCGGAGACCGATGCCGCACTCAAGGGCGGCGCAGCAGACCGGCAGAAGCAGATCGAGCTGACGCTGCTCACCATGGCGGCAGAGCTGAAGGGGGAAAAGAAATGACACGCATCAGGGAAGCAATTCTGGTAGAGGGCCGGTATGATGTGAACACCGTCCGGCAGGTGGTGGACACCGTGGTGCTTGAAAGCGGCGGATTCCGCATTTTTAACAATAAAGACCAGCTCAAGCTGCTGCGCCGTATCGCGGAAACGCGCGGTCTCATTGTGCTGACCGACAGTGACGGTGCGGGCTTTGTCATCCGCAATTACCTCAAGGGCGCGCTGCCGAAGGGCTGCGTCAAGCAGGCGTATGTGCCCGATATCGCGGGTAAGGAACGCCGCAAGCGGCACGGCTCCAAGGAGGGCAAGCTGGGCGTGGAGGGCATGCGTCCGCAGGTGATTCTGGACGCGCTCCACCGAGCGGGTGCAACCTTTGCACAGCAGGACGAGAGCGAAATGCCTGTGCATCCTGTCATCACCAAGGCGGATTTTTACGAGTGGGGACTGTCCGGCAGACCGGACAGCACCGCACGCCGCGCTGCCGTTCTGCACGCGCTGGATTTGCCCGCGCACATGACGGCAAATGCTCTGCTGGAGTTTATCAACGCTGTTGGCACGCATGAGCAGGTTGCGGAAATCATTCAGCAGTACGCGGAGAAAGCCGAGAAAATTGAGGAATAATTTCCGCACGAATGATTGAAAAACCTGTCGAAGTATAGTACAATGATAAAATATCAAGTGCAGCTATTGCAGAGCTGATGAAAATAAAGCAAAAAACAGGGAGTGGCAGCATGAACTTTTTAGAGGAACGAATTGTCAAGGATGGCGTTGTTAAGGAAGGCAACATTCTGAAGGTAGACAGCTTTCTGAACCATCAGATGGATATTAACCTGTTTGATCAGATGGGCGAGGAGTTCAAGCGCCGTTTCGCGGACAAGCCGATCAACAAGATCGTTACCATTGAGGCATCCGGTATTGGCATTGCCTGCATTGTGGCACGTCATTTCGGCGTTCCGGTCGTGTTTGCGAAAAAGACCCAGAGCGTCAACATCGACGGCGAGGTTTATGTTGCCGAGGTTGAATCCTTTACGCATAAGTGCAAGAATCAGGTTATCGTTTCTAAGAAGTTTCTCGGTCCGGACGACCATGTGCTTGTTATCGACGATTTTCTGGCAAACGGCTGTGCGCTGCAGGGCCTGATCTCCATCTTGACACAGGCTGGCGGTACGGTTGAGGGCATCGGCATCGCCGTGGAGAAGGGTTTCCAGCAGGGCGGCCGTATTATCCGCAATCTGGGCTATCAGCTCGAGTCGCTCGCTATCGTGGACGGCATGGACGCTGAGACCGGTGAGGTGCACTTTAGAGAGCAGTAATATAGAAAGTTTGAAAGGGGAAGGCGTTGAGCCTTCCTCTTTTTGTTTGCGGGAATGGGGATTAGATGAAAGACAGGAGTTAGGAGTTTTCGGAGAGTGAAGAGAAACGATGGTTTACCCTTTTTCATATTTTATATTACATATTACATATATTGTAGGGTGCGACGACTCGGCGCACCGCATTGAACGATTGGCACATATTATATCATAGGGGAGCACATTGTGCTCCCATGCAACGCCATATCGAACGTGTTCTCGGGCGCACATGGTGCGCCCCTGCGGTTGGGCAAGGCGCTATGTGTAGCAGTACGGTATCTGTGAACTGCGAATATTTCACGAAACAAACGCAAGAGTAACCCGACTGCCGTTCTCCTTTTCGAAGTTGCAGAAAAACAGGGGAGACTGCGAAACCCATCGAAAAATGAAATGGCTGAGTTGCAATAGTAAACTTGCCAAAAACTGAATTGCATAATTTAGGTAATATATATAAAGCATACAATATCTTCACTTTTTAGGCTTGCATACACCGTATTATCACGCTTTTCGATATTTTAAGTGCGCCGATAAGGAGTGACTTTTTCGCCACTCCTAAAATGAGAAAATATGCGATTTGGACGGTTTATTCCTGCTTCATATACAGTTCGTACACTGTATTGGAGATTGACCAGTTGAGAACCTTGCGTGGATAGTTATTGATCCAGTCCTGCAAGGCAGCGATCTGTGCTGCCGTCACTTTGGAGAAGTCAGTACCTTTTGGAAACCATCGCCGGATTAGACGGTTAGCGTTCTCATTAGAACCGCCCCCCCACTCGATGTGATCGACTCCTATGCCAAGCGCTTTCCGAAAGCGGTTCAGTGCCTTGAAGACGAATTGGAAGATTCTCTGGCCTTCTCTGCATTCCCAATGCTGGACGCGCGAAAGATTTCATCTTCCAACATGATTGAAAGATTGAATCGTGAAATTCGGAGACGTATCAGTGTGGTCGGAATCTTTCCGAATGAAAATTCCTATGTTCGTCTGGTGACAACGTATCTCATGGAATACGCCGAGGACTGGTCTGTTTCCAGAGCCTACATAAGCCATGAATCCATTGCGGCCACACTGACCACCGCAGCTTCACTTCATTTTTCAGGAGCCTTTTTGCGAACTTTACTTGACGCCGCCAGACTTCTCAAGTGAGAGGCCCAGCGGCTGTCTTGCTCATATTCACTCTAAAATCGCCCGTCTCTGCCGTTCCACGACAGCATTCAGCGCCTCAAGCCGCCTTTGCGGCAGCTTTGCCGTCCTGATGAAATCCACGCCGATGCGCGGACGGCACTTGCTGATATACCAGTCCGGCCTTGCCAGCTGATCTTCATCGAGGTCAAACAGCAGGCTGCGGTTGTGGTCAAACATCGGCGCCGCAGTCTTGACTTCCATCCTCTGATTGTCGAACAGGAAACCGAAATTGCCGAGGTGGCGATCGGTATTCAAAATCAGCGCATCGAGCACGAATATCCGCCGAAGCACATCCTCTGCTCCGAATTTCTCATAGAATTTCATCAATCCCGATACACTATTCGGGTGATTGGGAAAATCACTGAGTTTCGCAAGGCCGTGCGCCTCATCCGTGAACAGACGGCATTTAGAAATCAGTTTATGGTAATACAAGTCCAAATCATATCGAACCGCCGCCGGACAAACCTGCTCCGCAAGCTGACACGCAAGGAACTCGGACAGCGGCTCAATCTCATAGGTATCACTGCCGCTCTTGTACAGATAAATGCCATCAGCCTCGCGCGCCCAGCATTTCGCGTAGTAGCCGTCCGTGCCGAACTCCGGCGAAGTGGAGGACAGCGCTTCTTCACTGATTACGCCGCTGAATGCCGCCTGCGCGATCAGCGCATCGAACTCGTTCCGGTAAAGCGAAACCTCATCCCAGCAGAGCATTTCCGACTCCTCTTTCACCCAGAACGTATCATTGAGCGACAGCGCATGCGTCACACGCAGAAAGCCCTCCAGACCGACACAGCCGTACTGCTCGAGAAGCTGCTCCATATGTTTGCGTCGTTTGGGCGCTCTGCGCTTCTCAAGCCACGCCGTGAGCGATTGCAGGCTGGATTGGCCGCAGGTCAGTGTACCACTCACGAAGAATAGCACTCTCCTCGCCAAATTCATCCTGCGCGCAGGAGAATAGCGCATACGGCACATCCTTATTCATCAGGATATACTCCGTCGCGTTCCTCACCTTTTCACCTTCTCAAACACCCTCTCCGCTACCGCTTCGCACTCCTCGGACGTGCACCGGAACGAGCGGGTGCTGAAGGAGGCGCGAAACGTCTCGTAAAGCATATTGCCGAGTGCTGCCGCATCCGTATGCGGCTCGAGCCACCCTCCGATTGACTGAATTTCCTCCATGTACCCATTGCAGCCCCGAACTTCATCGGGTCCCACACGCGGATTTCATCAATAAGCGCCTTCGCAAGCTGTAAAAGATATTCCTTGCCTGCCTTCCGGCGTGCCTCATCTGCGATGGCCGCCACGCCCTCAACCGCCTGCGTGTGCGCCCGGTCGAGCAGGTGCGTGTAAATCTTCTGCGTGGTGGCTAGCGTGGAATGGCCGAGCGCCTTGCCGATATTATACGCCGGAATACCCGCCTGATTGGACAGCGACGCGAATGTGTGCCGCAGCTCATGCAGCACGATTTTCGGCAGGTCGTTGTCCGCAAGGAACTTGCTGAACAGCTCAGACAGATAATTCGGCCGGAACGGCTTGCCGTCCTCCATCACAATCACATAGTCGTTATCGTCGTAGGCGTTCTTGTATTCTGCCCTGCACGCCTGCTGATGATCCCTCGCCGCCTTCAGCATATCTCAAGGAACGCAGCGATAACAACGAATATCTGTTTCCGAGCGCATTGCGAAGCCATCACGCAAGGAGGCTTGGTTTCGGAATCCGGATATGGTCGCAGAGGGGCATTTCTCACGCGAAAGCGTGAATTGCTTGTGTAAGCGCGTTGCTGAAAGGGCGGGCGTTCAGGGCGCTCATGCACACCGTTTTCGCCGGACTTGTGCAACAATGGTGTTCATTCCCGTGTTTTATGTGGCTCAGAAGCGCAGCAGTACAAAGCAGTATTTCTACGTTTCGGACAAACCGAAAACTGGCATGACGAAACATCCGGGCAGTGGTAAGTATGTCGGTAGATACCACATGAACAGTAATGGATACAGCGCAACAGGATACTCTCCGTATGTCGACATGACCCGAGCAACTGCGCGCAACAAAGTAAAGAGTGTCGGCTCGAAATTCCACCTGTATGATTTTGCAACCTACTGCGCAATTATCTTTCTGTATATTGTGGAATTTGCAAACTGGAACTGTCAGTCTAAGATCGGACAAGGATACACTAACAATAACAACTCCTCTGCAATCAGCTCGGGTCGCACGGACAGTATGACCTATCACACCGGACGTGCAAGCGGTACAGACGGTAAGACCGCTGTTCAGTATCGGTGGATTGAAAACCTCTGGGGCAACGTGTACCAGTGGGTAGACGGCTTTAACGCCAATGGTACAACGGCTTACGCTTGTACTGACCCAAGTAAGTATGCGGACGATACCACAACTGGCTACACCAAGATTGGTACACTGCCTGCATCTGGTTGGATTAAGGATTTGACTGTTACCGACAATGGTCTGCTCATTCCGAAAACGTCTGGCGGCTCGGAAACAACGTACATTCCGGACTACATGTGGTCATCCTCTGGTTGGTGCGTGTTGTATGTTGGTGGCGGTTGGAGCGATGGTGCGTATGCAGGTCTGTTGTGCTTCCTTGCGGACAGCGCTTCGTCGTATTCGCGCTCGAGCATTTCCGCGCGTCTACTTAGCAACTCAATTATCATTGCGCAGGCTTTTCCTCACCCCTTGGTGAAAATCATGCCCAGAGGACGGGAGTTAGTAGGTCACTCGAACGCTCTCGCAGGCAATAAGGATGTGATAACAATCCCGAAAAGAGTTGGATTCCTCTACGAAAAGATGCTCGACAGAGCATTTATAACAGAAACAATACGACTTGCCGCAAACGGCAAGAAGAAACGTCGCAGCGTTCGACGTGTACTGGCGAACATTGACGCATACGCTGAAAAGCTGCTCGTCATGCTGCGGACGGACAGTTTTATACCGTCAAAACCGAAGGTTAAGCGCGTGTATGACGTATCAAGCCGGAAATGGCGAGATATTAAGGTTGTACCGTTCTATCCAGATGGCTGTGTACATTAAATGCTCCCGCTGCAAGCCCACGCCCCGCTGGATGTCCTCCAAGTGGTTCCGTTATGGCTTTTTGATCTTTTTCCTGACGATGTTCGGCAACATGGTGTTTCAGACATATCTGGTCGCTGCGGGTACTTCGTCCCTGCGGGAGGCCATTAAGCTGTTCTGGACCTTCCGTGTGCCGTGGGGCTGGGCCTACACCGCCGGAACGGTGACAGACTGGGTAGCCCAATTCAGCTTCGGCTTTTACAGCCTCATGCTGACCTCGCTGCTCATCGGCCTCATCGTCATGGTGCTCTACAAGCCCCGTACATGGTGTGCCTTCTACCCCATGGGAACCATGACGCAGGGTATTTGCAAGCTGAAAAACAAAGAATAAACAAAGATAACAGAAAGGAGCCTTACTCATGGCTGAACTGAAAATTACTGCTGCGAATTTTGAAAATGAGGTACTGCGTTCCGACAAGCACATTTTGCTGGACTTCTACGCCGACTGGTGCGGACCGTGCAAAATGCTCTCTCCCATACTGCATGAGCTTGCCGAAGAAAAAAGCGGTGCGCTCAAAGTGGGCAAGGTCAATGTTGACGAGCAGATGGAGCTGGCAATGCGTTTTCAGGTGTCCAGTATCCCGATGCTGGTCGTATTCAAGGATGGAAAGGCCGTTGCCAAATCGGTGGGCTATCGGCCTAAGTCGGAGATTGCCGCAATGGTGGAGGGCGCAAGATGAAAGTTGTAATCGTAGGCGGTGTGGCGGGCGGTGCTTCTTCCGCCGCACGCATCCGCCGTTTGGATGAACACGCGCAGATCATCATGATCGAGCGCAGCGGCTATGTGTCCTATGCCAACTGCGGTCTGCCGTATTATGTAGGCGGCGTGATCAAAGAGCAAGAAGAACTGACGCTGCAAACTCCGGAGAGCTTTTGGGATCGCTTTCGCATTGATGTGCGAGGACGGCAGGAAGTAACTGCGATCAATCCCGCAGAGAAAACCGTCACCGTCCACGCACTGGACAGCGGGAAGGTCTACACGGAAACCTATGACAAACTGCTTCTTGCCCCCGGCGCAAAGCCGACGGTTCCTGCGCTTTCCGGCGTGGACAGCGAGCGGGTCTTTACCCTGCGCACTGTGGAAGACACCCTCCGCATTCGACGCTTTGTAGAGGATCAGAAGCCGAAAACCGCTGTTTTGGCTGGCGGCGGCTTTATCGGTCTGGAAATGGCGGAAAACCTTGTGGAGATGGGCGTTTCGGTTACTATCGTCCAGCGTCTGAAGCAGCTATTAGCGCCGCTGGATGCGGATATGGCCAGCTTTGTCCATGCGGAAATGCGCAGACACGGCGTGGCTCTGCGGTTGGATGAAACCGTCACCGGATTCCGACAGGACGGAGATTCCGTGCTGACGCTGTTGGAGGAAAGTGAGCCGCTGCGCTCCGACATGGTGCTGCTGGCCATCGGCGTCACGCCGGACACCCATCTGGCAAAAGAGGCCGGACTTGAGCTGGGCATCCGGGGCAGCATCGCTGTCAACGAGCGGATGGCAACCTCCGCGCCGGATATCTACGCTGTGGGCGATGCCGTAGAGGTCACCCATTTCGTGACCGGCTCAAAAGCATTGATCTCGCTGGCAGGGCCTGCCAACAAGCAGGGACGCATTGCCGCCGACAACATCTGCGGCGGAAACAGCCACTTTCACGGCTCTCAGGGTTCGTCTGTTCTGAAATTGTTTAGCTTGACCGCGGCCTCTACGGGGATCAATGAAAAGGCGGCGCAGGCAGCAGGGATTGCTTACGACAGAGTCGTACTTTTCCCAGCATCCCACGCTACCTATTATCCCGGCGCACAGTCTATGGCAATGAAGGTGCTGTATGAAAAAGAAAGCCTGCGGCTGCTGGGTGCGCAGATCGTTGGCGGCGAGGGCGTGGACAAGCGCATTGATGTACTGGCAACGGCCATTCGCGCAAAAATGACAGCCTTGGAACTGACGGAGCTTGACCTTTCCTATGCGCCGCCCTATTCCTCTGCCAAAGACCCGGTGAATATGGCGGGCTTTATGATCGAGGACTTGGAGAGCAGAAAGGTGCGCCAGTTCCATTGGGATGAGGCTGAGGACTTGCCTTGCGATGGCAATGCGACACTGCTGGATGTCCGTACAGAAGGCGAATATCGGCGTGGGCACTTGAATGGATTCCGCAATATTCCACTGGACGATCTGCGGGAGCATTTGGACGAGTTAGACCGGGGTAAGCCTGTTTATGTGAATTGCCAGACAGGGCTTCGCAGTTATCTGGCCTGCCGACTTTTGACGCAGTACGGTTTCACCTGTTCCCATCTCTCCGGCGGATACAGTTTTTATCAGGTCGTAACACAAGAGCGGCAGACAGCGCGGAGCGCCTATCCCTGCGGAAAGGAGAAGCTATGAGTGAGAATTTATTTGGCTTGACGGTTGCGGCAGATAAAGGCTTAGATGATTTGCAGTGCCAGCGCCTTTTAAGCGAAAATCGCAGGTATCAGGAAGTCATGCTGCAATACCGATGTCTCCCAGCTGATCTCCGAGGCGTTTAAGTACAGTCATATTGTCCTGGCCTCTGTGACCTACAACCTCGGCATCTACCCCGCCATGCATGACTTCCTCATGGATATGAAGGCACTGAATCTGCAAAACCGCACCTTTGCCATCATTGAAAACGGCTCATGGGCGGTGAAGTCCGGTGACCTCATGCAGAAATTCGTCAACGATGAGCTTAAGAACATGACGGTGCTCAACGAGCGGCTCAGCCTCGCCTCGTCCATGGGCACGGACAAGCGCACTGAGCTGGAAGCACTGGCGGACGCCATTCTGGAATCTATGAAGTAACTGGCAGGGAAGCCAAAACCAAGACAACAGACAACAAACAGCCCCGCCGCGTCGGCTGCAGAAAAACCGGCTTTCAAAAAACAGAGCGGGCAAGCGTGATACTGCGCTTGCCCGCTCTTTGCCCAAAAGGACATGAGAAGTGACCGGAGAAGATGAGAGGATCGAAATGGAGATCAAAAAACGAAACGGGAAGTCTGTTCCTTGTCAACAGGAGAAAATTTTCAACGCCATGAAAAAAGCGTTTGATGGACAGGGAAGGGAGATTGGGGGCGGAGAACTGGAGGAGATCCTCGCCACCGTTCTCGACAATCTCTCCGTCACAGTACCGCTCACCGTGGAACGTGTGCAGGACGAGGTGGAGCGGACGCTCATGGAGCGCGGACACTATGAGGTGGCCAAGGCGTACATCCTCTATCGCGAAAAGCGGTCTGCGCTGCGCCGCGTCCGGCATACCATCGCGCAGACGGTGGGGGATAACTCGCTTGACGAGGTGCTGCGCCGTATCCAGGTGGATTTTACCGAGGAAATCTACTCCCTCGCGGCGCTTCAAATGAAGTTTGAGAGCTTCTGTCGCCCGGGCATGACGGAGGATGAGCGGGCTGAGGCACTGACCAAGGCAGCGGTAGAGCTGACTACGGCAGAGGCACCCAAGTGGGAGTTCATCGCGGCGCGGCTTCTGAACCACTCCTTTCGCTGTCGCAACGCACAGGAATGGGAGGGGCGCGGCATCGGCGACCTCTATGGTAGGCTTCGCTATCTGACGGATAAGGGACTCTACGGTGACTATATTCTTGCCCACTATACCCACGAGGAGATCGCCATGGCGGAGGACTTTCTCTGCCCGGAACGGGACGAGCTGTTCACCTACTCGGGCCTTGACCTGCTGCTCAAACGCTATGTGATCCAGTCACGCAGCCGCGTGCCGCTGGAAACACCGCAGGATATGTTTTTGGGTATTGCGCTGCATCTTGCTATGAACGAAGGCTCTGACCGCATGGGGTGGGTAAAACGCTTTTACGATATGCTCAGCCGTATGGAAGTCACGATGGCGACACCTACCATGTCCAACGCACGAAAGCCCTACCATCAGCTTTCAAGCTGCTTTGTGGACACTGTTCCGGACAGTCTGGACGGCATCTACCGCTCGCTGGACAACTTCGCAAAGGTCTCTAAATTCGGCGGTGGAATGGGGATGTACTTCGGTAAGGTGCGCGCTGCAGGCAGCACCATCCGCGGCTTTCAAGGGGCGGCGGGCGGTGTGATCCGCTGGATCCGGCTGGTCAACGACACCGCCGTGGCGGTGGATCAGTTGGGGATGCGGCAGGGCGCTGTGGCGGTTTACTTAGACGCATGGCACCGGGATCTGCCGGAATTCCTTCAACTGCGCACTAACAACGGCGACGACCGCATGAAGGCGCATGATGTGTTTCCCGCTGTGTGCTATCCGGATCTCTTCTGGCAACTGGCGGAGGAGAACATAGACGCGCCGTGGCATCTCATGTGTCCGCATGAGATCCTCACGGTCAAGGGCTACGCTCTGGAGGATTACTGGGGTACGGAATGGGAGAAGCGGTATCTGGACTGCGTCAATGACCCGCGCATCGAAAAGCGCAGCGTCACCGTCAAGGACATCGTGCGGCTGGTGCTTCGCTCGGCAGTGGAGACCGGCACGCCCTTCGCCTTCAACCGCGACAGCGTAAATCGTATGAACCCAAACGGCCACACGGGAATGATCTATTGCTCCAATCTCTGCACGGAGATCGCGCAGAACATGGCGCCCATCGAGCATATCAGCACTGAGGTGCACACGGAGAACGGCGATACAGTGGTGGTGACGGCCACACGCCCAGGTGAGTTTGTGGTCTGCAACCTGGCGAGTCTGTCTCTCGGTAATCTGCCGGTGGAGGACGAGGCCTATATGGAACGTACGGTGGAAACGGCCATCCGCGCACTGGATAATGTGATCGACCTCAACTTCTACCCGTTGGAATACGCGCGGCTTACCAATCAGAAGTACCGCAGCATCGGCCTGGGCGTCAGCGGCTACCACCACATGCTGGCAAAGCGCGGGATCCGCTGGGAGAGCGAGGAGCACCTTGCCTTCACCGACGCGGTGTTCGAGCATATCAACTATGCCGCCGTCAAGGCGGACGCAGCACTGGCACGGGAAAAGGGTCGTTACGTACTCTTTGAGGGCAGCGACTGGCAGACGGGCGCGTATTTTGAAAAGCGGGGTTATACCTCCGAAAAGTGGCAGGTGCTTGCGAAAACGGTGGCGGTGCAGGGAATGCGCAACGCCTATCTGCTGGCGGTCGCACCGACCTCCAGCACATCTATCCTCTCCGGCACGTCGGCGGGCATCGATCCAATTATGAAGAAATTCTTCTTAGAGGAGAAAAAGGGCAGCATGCTGCCCCGCGTTGCCCCGGAGCTTTCTATGGATACATGGTGGTACTATAAGGCGGCGCATCTGATCGACCAAAGCTGGTCGGTGCGCGCCGCGGGCCTTCGCCAGAGACATATTGACCAGGCGCAGAGCATGAATCTCTATATCACCAATGACTATTCCATGCGTCAGGTGCTCAGACTGTATTTAGAGGCGTGGAGGGTCGGCGTCAAGACCATTTACTATGTCCGCAGCAAGGCCCTTGAGGTCGAGGACTGCGAAAGCTGCTCGTCATAAGGAGGATAGCATGACGGAACTGAAGAAAAAGCCCCTCTTTAACCCGGAGGGCGACCTTGATGTGCGCCTGCGGCGCATGATCGGCGGCAATACCACCAACCTCAACGACTTCAACAATATGAAGTACGCTTGGGTCAGCGACTGGTACCGGCAGGTCATGAACAACTTTTGGATCCCTGAGGAGATCAATCTCTCGCAGGATGTGAAGGACTATCCCAGCCTGTTGTCAGCCGAGCGTAGCGCCTACGATAAAATTTTGAGTTTTCTTGTCTTTTTGGATTCCATTCAGACAGCGAACCTGCCTAATATCGGCGCCTACATTACCGCCAACGAGGTCAATCTCTGCCTGTCCATTCAGGCGTTTCAGGAGTGTGTCCACTCACAGAGCTACAGCTATATGCTCGACACCATCTGCTCTCCTGTTGAGCGCAATGACATCCTCTACCAATGGAAAACGGACGAGCATCTGCTGCGTCGCAACACCTTCATTGGGGACTGTTACAACGAGTTTCAGGAGCGGAAGGACGCTCCCACGCTGCTGCGCGTGATGATGGCGAACTATATTTTGGAGGGCATCTATTTTTACAGCGGCTTTATGTTCTTCTACAATCTCTCCCGAAACGGGAAGATGTCCGGCTCGGCGCAGGAGATCCGCTACATCAACCGCGATGAGAACACGCACTTGTGGCTGTTCCGCAATATCATCACGGAGCTGCAAAAGGAGCAGCCGGAGTTGTTCACCGCCGAGAGCGTACAGGCGCTGCGCGAGATGATGCGTGAGGGCGTGGAGCAGGAGATCGCATGGGGGCATTATGTGATCGGCGACGACATCCCGGGACTGAACCGGCAGATGATCAGCGATTACATCCGCTATCTCGGCAATCTTCGCTGGACGAGCCTTGGCTATCCGGCATTGTATCCAGGCTTTGAGAGCGAACCGGAGAGCATGGAATGGGTCAGCCAGTACGCCGACGCCAACATGGTCAAGACCGATTTCTTTGAGGCACGCAGTACCGCCTACGCCAAGAGCACCGCATTGATAGACGATTTATAAGAAAACAAAGGAAAGGAGCTGACAGATATGGCAGCTATGAATATGAATCAGGAGCAGTTTGAGCAGGCGACCCGGGGCGAAAAGCCCGTTTTGGTGGATTTCTGGGCGCCCTGGTGCGGCTATTGCCGGAGGATCGGCCCTGCGTATGAGAAGATTGGAGAGGAATACGCGGACAGCCTCGTTGTCAGCAAGATCAATATTGACGAGGAGCCGCGGCTGGCGGGGGCCGAGGGGATCGAGGTCATCCCAACTCTGGTGCTGTACCGGAACGGAAAGGCCGTGGATTCTATCACCGCGCCCGGCTCAAAGGCAGAGATCGATCGCTTCATTCAGGAAGCCTTGGCGAAATAACGGAGGGTTCAGATATGAACAACAATCATGTTTATGATATGCTCGTGGTGGGCGGCGGCCCGGGCGGCTACACCGCCGCCCTGTACGCGGCACGGGCGGGGCTGGACACCGTCGTGCTGGAAAAGCTGTCTGCTGGTGGGCAAATGGCCCTGACCGAGCAGATCGACAACTACCCCGGCTTTGAGAACGGGATCGACGGCTTCTCTCTGGCGGAGAAGATGCAAAAGCAGGCGGAGCGTTTTGGGGCACGCAGCGAATACGCGGAAGTTCTCCGCATGGATCTGACGGCGGTTCCCAAGCTCGTGGAGACCAGCGAGGGGATCTTCTGGGGGAAAACCGTGGTGCTGGCCACCGGCGCAGACCCCAGAACGCTGGGCGTTGCCGGAGAGACGGAGCTGTTGGGCCGGGGCGTGGCCTACTGCGCCGCCTGCGATGGGATGTTTTACAAGGACAAAACGGTGGTCGTGGTGGGCGGCGGCAATTCCGCCGCGGCAGATGCCCTCCTTCTCAGCCGCGTGGCGAAAAAGGTGATCCTCGTCCACCGCAGAGACACCCTGCGTGCCACCAAGATCTATCACAAGCCACTGGAGCAGGCCGAAAATGTGGAATTCCGCTGGAACAGCACCGTTTCCGCGCTGCTTTCCGGGGATAGGCTGACCGGCGTACGCTTGCGGGACACCGTCACCGGTGAGGAAAGCGTGGTGGACTGCGACGGCGTATTTGTCAGCGTGGGCCGACAGCCCGCCACGGCGCTGGCGGTGGGTCAACTGGCGCTGGACGGCGGCGGCTATATCGTGGCCGGAGAGACCACGGAAACCAGTATTCCCGGCGTTTACGCCGTGGGAGACGTGCGGACGAAGCCCCTCCGTCAGGTGGTCACCGCCGTGGCGGACGGCGCGATGGCAGTCCACATGGCGGAGAAATATATCGCGGAAAACCGATAAGGGAGGTAGATTGAAAAAGCCATGTTTAAGGTCAGGCCGGATACGACCGCAGTGGGGATGCCGACATATCTGCAAGGCAAACTGTCAGAGTGATGGTAGATAAGATAACCCATGTAAGATCGGGAGATATGTTGTCTCTCCGTATCCAGTCCACGCAACAGTGAGCAACTGAACACAAAGCACAGCCACAGATGTACTCTGCGGCTGTGCTTTTATGCATAGTATACCGCGTGACAAGCGGTTTTACTGTGACGGCGTCACATAATTTGAGAAAATCGGCGCGTCGCTGCTCCGGTTGTACGATTATGATTGCCTCTCCCAGCCTTGGAGATTTGCCGCGAAAATGTGAGCAGAAAAAAGTCATGACTTAATCACCGCGAGGGCTTGTATATCACCCGAAAGGTATAGCTATAAAGAAGTACTGTAACGAATTGTTCCTAAAAATGTGGAAATAGAAAAGAAAAGCGGTATGAAAAATGAATCCCAATACGGTCTGCTGCTCTTGCAGTATCTGTATGAGCATACGGATGATCAGCATCCGGCTTCCGTAGCGGATATTCTTGCCTTCTGGCGGGAACATGGCATTCAGGCAGGGCGCAAGAGCGTATATTCCGCTATTGAAGTCTTGCAAAGTAACGGCATGGACATCGTCTGTGTCAAAAGCACCCAGAACCGATACTTCGTAGGAGAACGGTTATTTGAACTGCCGGAGTTAAAATTGCTGGTGGACGCGGTGGAATTCTCCCGCTTCATTACGGCCCCAAAAAGCGAACGGCTTATTGAAAAGCTGGGTAAGCTCACCAGTGAATCTCATGCCCGCCAGTTGGATCGGCATATCTATATGGAAGGTACCGCCAAACCGGAGAATGAGTGTATTTATTACAGCGTGGATGAGATCCATAACGCCATTCAGGAAAAACGGCCGATCACTTTCCAGTATTACGAATACACACCGCAAAAAGAAAAGATACCTGGACGCGGTGAAGGCTTAGGCTCCTTGAGCTCTGCATAGCTTTTGGAGTTCAAACAGAAAATACCCACAGCCAAAGCGGCTGTGGGTATGATCAAATCAGATTGTACGAGCTGACGCTGTCCTGCCGATCTCTACAGACCGTAGCTGCTTCTTCCATCTGCAAAACCCCGACGCTCCGTGGCTGACGGGGTTATCCGCACTTGCCAATACGCCCAAAGGGGGCTCCTTAACGCGCAGAAGGAAAGGGACGGTCAGTCTCCGGCGTTTTGAGAAGGAAATGGCTTTTATGAAAGTCAAGCAGGCCCTCATCCCGCATTTTTCCAAGCTCCAGCGACAGTCCACTGCGCTCCACGCCGAGATAATCCGCAAGCTGCTGGCGGGAGAATGGAATGTCGAATTCATAGCCACCCCGGCGCTGCGCCTCGGCGGAAAAATAGGACATCAGCTTTGCCCGCGTTGTGCGCTGGCCCATGTGGGTGAGCTTTTCGTTGAGCCGCAGGTTCTTCTCTGCCAGTTCGCCCAACAGGTTGCGGATGATTCGGTTATGATGGGAGCAGGCGGAGGGGCACATGCCCAAAACGCGCTTTATATGCAAAAACATCACCGTCACCGCGCTCTCCGCTTCTACGCTCACATTGAGAACCGCTCCCGGCGCGCAGGCGAACACCTCCGCGAAGGTCTGCCCCGGTCCGGACTTGGAGAGGATGTTGCGGTTCCCCCAGATGTCCTCCTGCACAATAAGAGCGCTGCCTGCCAGCACAAGCCCCACTTCATCCACCGCGTCTCCGGCGCGGAGCAGGCGGGAGCCTTTGGGAAAGGCATCGATCCTCGCACCAAGGCAGGAGAGCATGGCGGCAAGCTCCTCGTCGGAAATACCGGAGAAAAGCGCCGCCGTATGGAGCACCGGGAAAAATTCTTTCATAAATAATCCTCTTTCGTTGAAAATTCAACCGACTTGCTGATTTAATTTTAGTATAATCAAGCCACAAAAGCAAGGAGGCATTGCAATGAAACGACGGATCATCGAGATCGACGAAAATAAATGCAACGGCTGCGGCGCCTGCGCCGCCGCTTGTCATGAGGGCGCCATTGCCATGGTGGACGGCAAGGCGCGGCTCATGCGGGACGATTACTGCGACGGGCTGGGGGACTGCCTACCCGCCTGCCCCACCGGGGCCATCACCTTTGTGGAGCGGGAGGCGGCGGCCTATGACGAGCAGGCCGTCATAGAAAATAAGCAGCGGAAAATGCGGAAAGAGGGCATGACCCTGCCCTGCGGCTGCCCCGGCAGCCAGTCCCGGAATATTCAGCGTCAGGAGGCACCCACCGTGGAAACGCCGCAAGCCCAGCAGATGAGCCGCCTTTCCAAGTGGCCGGTGCAGATCAAGCTGGTGCCGGTGAACGCTCCGTATTTTGACGGCGCGAGGCTCCTCATCGCCGCCGACTGCACCGCTTACGCCTACGCCGCCTTCCATGAGCGGTTTATCAAGGGGCACATCACCCTCGTGGGCTGCCCCAAGCTGGACAGCGTGGACTATTCCGAAAAGCTGACGGAGATCATCCGGGAGAACAACATCAAAAGCGTCACCGTTGTGCGGATGGAGGTGCCCTGCTGCGGCGGGATAGAACTGGCGGCGAAAAAGGCGCTCCAGCAGAGCGGAAAATTCATTCCGTGGCAGGTGGTCACCGTGACAGTGGACGGCCGGTTGGTGGAAGAATAACAAAATCATTAGAAGAAGAAAGGAAAAAGCACAATGAAGTATGTATGCAGTCTTTGTGGTTGGGAATACGACGAAAGCGCGGGCTACCCGGAAGGTGGCATCGCCCCCGGTACGCCGTGGAGCGAGGTGCCGGAGGATTTTGAGTGCCCCCTGTGCAATGTGGGCAAGGAGTCCTTCGAGGAGGCGTGAGCTTTCTGCAAGAGAAGCAAAGACTATGAGTTATGAAAACTGGAAGGACAAAATCGGCACATTCGAAGTGATGGACGTGCGGGGCAAAAAGCTGGACTTTTTCCCCTCATTGAAGGCAAAGGCTGCCGCGCTGAAAAACGGCGAAGGACTGCATATCATCCAGACCTTCGAGCCTGTCCCCCTGTACCCGGTGCTGGCCCTTATGGGCTTTGAGCATCACACGGAGAAGGTGAGCGGCAGCGAATATCACATCTGGTTTTATCGAGTGAAGAAAGGAGAATAACCGCATGAGCTACGAAAACTGGAAGAATAAGGCGCAGAGGTTTCAGACTGTGGATGTGCGCCATATACAGGGCAGCTTCTTTGAAGGGCTGAAGAAAAGAGCCGAGGCGTTGGAGGTGGGCGAAGGATTACACATCATCCAGACCTTTGAGCCGTATCCGCTGTACGCTGTCATGGAGGGCTTGGGCTACGAGCACCACACCGAGCAGCGGCGTGAGGCGGAGTTCCATGTCTGGTTCTGCCGCACAGAGAAGAAGGAAGGCGACAGCTCCGCTCCCTTCAAGCCGCTGGCTCTTTTGAACTATCCCATGATCGATGAAAAGCTGGGGCAGATCGCCGTGGATTTTTGGGAGACCACATGGCAGAGCGAGAAGCGCGTACTGCCCTACGAAACGCGGCTGCTGCTGTCCCTGACCAACGCTGTCGGTGCGGGCCGGATGAGGCAGGCGGCGCGGGAGCTGGTAAAGGCATATATCCACGGTGTGGAGAGCGCCGCGTTGGACGATGTATTCGAGCTGCTGGCATGGAATCAGGGCATCGGCTTTTTCAGCAGCGAGATCGGCCCCTCGGCGCTGTTTCAGGCGTACAAGCTCATTAAAAACGGTGAGAAGCAGGGCAAGTCCCGGGAGGATATCTGCAGTGCGCTGCGCGAGAAATTCGGGGAGAAGAACCCAGAGATGCAGGTCCTGAATAGATGATAAGGAGATGTTTTGTATTATGACCATTCAAACGGTAACAGATGCCATCCGCTATGTAGGGGTGGATGATAACACATTGGCACTCTTTGAAAACCAGTACCCCGTCCAGCCTATGGGGGTGAGCTACAACTCCTATGTCATTCTGGACGAGAAAATCGCCGTGATGGACAGCGTGGACGCACGGGCGGCGGAAGAATGGCTTTCCAATGTGGCGCGGGTGTTGGAGGGGCGCAGCCCCGACTATCTTGTGGTCACACACATGGAGCCGGATCATTCCGGCAGTCTCATGCGGCTGGCACAAAAGTACCCGGAGATGAAGATAGTGGGAAACGCGAAAACATTTACCCTGATCAAGCAGTTCTTCGGTACAGGTGCATTGTCGGAAGACCGTATGCTGGAGGTTGGCGAAAGAGATACGCTTTCCTTGGGTTTGCACCGGCTGCGCTTTCTGCTGGCGCCGATGGTACACTGGCCGGAGGTGATGGCAGCGTATGAAGAGGAGGAAAAGATCCTGTTCTCGGCGGATGCCTTCGGCCGCTTCGGTTCACTGGAACGGACTGCCCGTGCCCCCTGGGCGCCGCAGGCCCGGCGGTATTATTACAACATCGTCGGAAAGTATGGCGCACAGGTGCAGGCGCTGCTGAAAAAAATCTCCGCGCTGGAGATCAAAACGATCTGCCCGCTCCATGGCCCCATGCTCACAGAAGACTTGGGGGAGTATCTGCGGCTCTATGATCTCTGGTCACAATGGAAACCGGAAGACCCGGAGGGCATCCTGATCGTCCACGCGTCCATCCATGGAAATACTGCATATGCATCGGAGGCCCTCAAGAGCAAGCTGGAGGGAAAAGGTGCGCAAGTCACCATGTGCGATCTGACGGCAACAGACCTTTCCTATGCCGTGACCAGCGCATTCTACTGTGGGAAACTGGTGTTGGCCTGCTCCACCTATGACGGAGGACTGTTCCCGCCCATGAAGGCCTTTTTGGATCATTTGCAGACAAAGGGATTCCGAAACCGCCGGATCGGCCTCATGGAAAACGGCTCATGGGCCCCTGCTGCCGCGCGGCTGATGCGCGCCGAGTTGGAAAAGATGAAGGAACTCCGACTGTGTGAAACAGAGGTATCGCTGCGCGGCGCACTGAACCAAACCAGCGAAGCGCAGATGGACGCTCTGGTGGCGGAGCTCTGCGCGGAGTAGGCAGCGAGTCTGGCTTCGTCCGGCCGCCCGATGCCTCAAAAGCAAAACATCGTCGCTGATTTATTTAGACAACAATATGGCGTTGAGTGATGCCGAAGCTTTGAAAATGGATCGAAGCGCAGCCGCAGAGAATATCTGCGGCTGCGCTTTTTGCATTTTGACCATGGTGCAAACGGATGGCTTTGACCGTTGCCCTCGGTTTCTAAGGAGACACGAAGTGTGCTACATGGAAGCGTATCATAGATCTACTCCATAGCCACGCCCTCACTGCGCCAGCGTTTCTCGGATAAATGTCTCAATGGCGGCTTTGGAGCCGGGCGCTACCACAGAGCCGATCACCTCGCCGCTCTTAAAGAGCATCAGCGTGGGGATGGTGTCGATGCCGAAACGCTCGATGAGCTGCGGCTCCTCGTCGTAGTTGATCTTGCCAGCGATGAGCGTGTCGGCGTACTGCTCCCCCACCTTGTCGAAGGCCGGGGCAATACGGCGGCAGTAGGGGCACCACTGGGCCCAGAAATCCACCAGCACGGGCTTGTCCGCGTGTAGGACGTCATTTTCAAAGCTGTTGGTCGTAATGGTAAGCATCGTAAAATCCTCCTATTTCTGTGTGAAAAGCTGTGTTTCAATATCCGTGATCGTAATGTGCGAGAGATAGGCGGCGCATTCCTCATTCATGCTCCAGTACAGCGCATCCATCACGCCCGCCATGCCAGAGCAGATGACGCAGTCCCGGTCAATATCGCCGCTGTGCCACGCGCAGTCCACAAAGCGGGTATTCACCGCCTCCGCCACCTGCCGGAGCGAAAGGGTTGCGGGGTCTTCCGTCAGGCGGTAGCCGCCGTCCAAGCCCTCCCGGGTCTCCACCATTCCCGCCTTTTTCAGCCCTGCCAGCACCCGGCGGACGCGGGTGGGATTGGTGCAGATGTTCTCCGCCAGCGCTTCGCTGCTGAGGGAGCGACCACTGTGGCTCAGGCAGACCAGCGCATGGACGGCCAGATTAAAAGAACTGTCCACAATCATCCCTCCTTCACAAGCTCGTAGGGCCAGTCGATGACGCCGCCGAAGTCGTAGACGCTCTGATACCCCAGCGCCAGCAGCTTTTGTGCGGCATCCTTGCTGCGGCGGCCGCTGCGGCAGTAGACCAGCAGCGTGGCTTCCTTGTCGGGCAGCGCCTCGGGCATTTCGCTGCCGATGCTCTCGTTGGGCACAAGGACGGCGTTTTCAATATGCCCGCCATCGTATTCCTCCCGGGTGCGGACATCCACCACCACGACCTCCTGCGAGACCATCATCTCATAGGCTTCCTCGGCGCTGATCTTATGATACGCCGCCTTGTCTGTCATGTCCTCCACCGTGTCCGCTTTTGTCTTGGACAGCGTGCAGCCGCTCAGCAGCGCAAGCGAGGTGGCAAGTGCCGCAAAAAGTAATATCTGACGCATAATCAACCTCCAATGCAACTGTGTTTGCTGCTGATACAGTTTATACTGAAATATAACAGATACAGTTAAAACTGTCAAGGTACTCCGAGGTAGCTTTTGGAGCACAAGCCCTTTGTGGTTGTTGACAGAGAAAAAAATATAGGTATAATAAAAGTAAAAGAATAAGACTCATTCTTGCATTTGGAGGGTTGGCGGTATGCCAAAATACGCAGAGGAGATATTGGCCGCCGTAACGGAGCTGCAGCAGCATCCCACGGCGGAGAAGGTGTTCCTGGAGATGAAAAGGGAGCATCCCAGCATCGCTCTGGATCCGGTATATCTGCCCCGCCTGCCGGGAGCAGGAAAAAGACAATCTTATGGAGGAGAAGTATCATGAACGCTAACGTATCTAAGCTGCTCAACGAGCAGATCAATAAGGAGTTCTACTCCGCCTATCTGTATCTGGACTTTGCCAACTACTACGCCGCCGTCGGACTGGACGGCTTTGAGAACTGGTACCGGGTACAGGCGCAGGAGGAACGGGATCACGCCATGCTGTTTTATCAGTATTTGCAGAATAACGGCGAGGGCGTTACCTTTGAGGCTATCGCAAAGCCGGAGTGGGAACGAGGCGACCACATGACCCCGCTGAAAAAGGCACTGGAGCACGAGAAGCTGGTCACCGCCAGCATCGATGCCATCTACGCCGCCGCATACGAGGCAAAAGACTTCCGCACCATGCAGATGCTGGACTGGTTCATCAAGGAACAGGGCGAGGAGGAGAAGAACGCCGCCGACCTCATTACCAAGATGGAGCTGTTCGGCGGTGACAGCAAGGGGCTGTATATGCTAAACAGCGAGCTGAAGGCACGGGTCTACACCGCGCCCTCGCTGGTGCTTTAAGCCCCGCGCGTCTGCGGGCTTTCGCATCAGGCAAAAGGCAGACTGCATACAGGTGGCCTGCCTTTTCTTCCACCAGATGGTTAGAGAAGACTAACTGCGTATAAAACAGAAAGGACTTCAGAACTTGAACAAGGAAAAGGGGATCGAAACCGTTACCCTCATGGTATGCCGGTAATGTTGTGACGTGCATGGGACAAGGGGCGAGGCGCTTTGTCCGGCGTGCAATGCACTGCTGGAATACGCCAGAGAGCGGCGGGACAGATGAACACCAGAAAGAAATTCTTCGGCATGAACGCACAGGAGCGCGACGCGTTTTTCGCCAGCGAGGCGGTCAAGGACTTCCTCCAGCGCACCCGTGATATGGCAATGCAGAAGCGCACCGTGACCGGCGCAGACCTCACGATCCCGACCGTTGTGCTGGAGCTGATCCGTGAGAACATCGAAAGCTATTCCAAGCTGGTCAGCCGTGTACGCCTGCGCAGCGTGTCCGGTCGCGGTCGGCAGAACGTGATGGGCGCTATGCCGGAAGCCGTATGGACGGAAGCGTGTGCGTCGCTCAACGAGCTGGATTTCGGCTTTTCGCAGACCGAGGTGGACGGCTACAAGGTCGGCGGCGTGATCTACATCTGCATTGCCACACTGGAGGACAGCGATTACGACCTTGCCAGTGAGATCATTACCGCGCTGGGCGCGTCCATCGGTATCGCGGTGGACAAGGCGATCCTGTACGGCACCGGCGTAAAAATGCCGCAGGGCATTGTAACGCGTCTGGCACAGCAGTCCGCGCCGAGCGATTATCCGGCGGTAGCGCGTCCGTGGGAGGACCTGCACACGACCAACCTCATCACCATCACCGGCAAGACCGGCATTGCACTGTTTCAGGAGCTGGCGCGCGCGACCAATGTACTGCCGGATGCAGTGTGCGTTGCGCTTGGTCTGAATACTGACACAGCAGAACCGAAAGATGCTTTTGAAATGCTTGCAGCACTCGCTGTAAGCGGCGGCGGCTCCGGTGACGTTGGAGAACTGGAGGATACCGCCCTTGAGGTTGGCACGATCACGAACGCGGGGGCAGGCTGGAACACGTTCAAGTTTAGGGAGGCGTTCGACGCTGCACCGCAGGTCGTCTGCCAGGCCGAGGACTTTGACGGCATCGTGCAGGTGAAAAGCATCACGGCGGACGGGTTTCTGTACTGTCTGCGGACGCTTTCCACCGGCAGTTACTACACCGGCGGCTCGTCCGGATCGACGCCGTCGCATAGCGCGAACACGCTCGTCAACGGAAGTACAACCACAGCCACAGCGGTGAAAATCCGCTACATGGCTATTGAATACGGAGGTGAACGGTAATGTTAGGCGTGAATCAGCTTGACTTTATCAACTATTGCAATGCCCTGAAAGGCAACTACCGCAAGGGCGTACACAAGATGGAAACGCTGCTCGAAAATCCGACTCACGTGAAAGAGTTTGCGAAGAATCTCGGCGGCGTGTCCGTCGTGCTGGGTACGCCGGTAGGCAAGGAAGACCGCAACAGTGAAACGCTGCGCTCCATGCTGCTGGCCAGCGACGTGGCGAACGATGCCGTCTACACATGGATGGGGCAGTATTACGAGTTCGACAGCTGGGATGAGCTGCTCGGCGATGAGGATCGCTGCAAGGTGATGATGGCGAACGAACTGCTGTGGCGTGCGCTGTCTGCCAGCGGCGTGGCGATGGGCAAGACCGTGGCAACGCTCGCGGGCCTGTCCTGCAGTGCGTATGACGATATGAGCGCAGTCGCTGCATCTTCGACCGCTATGACGGCTATTGCAGCGTCGAGTACAGCTTTGAGCGCTATTGCTGCCAGCACAACGGCTTTAGATGCAATTTATGCGAAGAAAAAACGCATGAGCGGAGCCAGAGCAAGCCTGTCCGGCAAGTTTATTATTCTTCAGATTAGCGACGATAACGCTTTCGATACGTCTCAGTACGGATTTGCCACCCTGTCCGATGGCAGCAAGCCGAATTGGGGTAGCTATAAGGCTAAATATGCTTACTTTAAGCAGTACAAAAAGATTGCTACCTACATGAAGAATGATACCGATAGCAATGATTGGATCGACTATTTTCAGTGCTGAGCAAGGACGCATTAACATTCTAATGCGCACGAACAAGCCACTATAGCTCAGTTTGAACCTGTATTTTATGCACATTTTAAGCATTCAGTCGTACCACTTGTCGAAAACAGTGGGTAAAAGCACCTGCAAATGGTCAAGCGGTACGCCTTAGAATGTTAATACGCACAAAAATCAAACTGGAATACCGGTAATTGTAGCCGTTTGAGAAGTGCTCGACGAGCCATAAGCAACTTGTAAATTGTTTGCAGTTTTGCACAGCGTAACAGCCGTAGTATTGAACGTGATATTGCCGGTATTAGGCACGGTAAAGCCTTTTGCTGTCCACATGTTACTACCTGTACCGATCAAACTAAGTACCAACAAATTCCCCGATTTTACGGTAACATAGCTGTTTGTACCAGCACTGGAAACGGTGTAAGTCTTCTTCAACGACGAAGAATTGAGTGCTTTTAGTGCTTCAGTCGATGCAGCAATAGCCGTCATAGCGGTCTAATGCGCACAAAAACGCCCTGATTTTCGGGTTTCGTGTATAATGGAAGATACACCAAATCCGAAAGGGGAAACACGTTATGAACGCAAAAACAGAACTCGCAAAGTGGCTTTCCGAAACTTTTTCCGAAGGTACGCCTGTGACCGCCGAAGCGCTTGCCGCGATCTTAAAGGATTATTCTATCACGAAAGAATCGGACGAACAGCGCAGCGATTTGAACCGGAGAATCAAGTATTATCTCGGTGCAAAGCGCATTGACGGCTTGTCCGACAAGACCCTGGGGAACTACCGCTGCAACCTCGAAATGTTTGCCGCCAGGGTGAACAAGAGCGCTGCCAAGGTAACGACCGACGACATTCGCGGCTACATTTCGTACCTCGATGAAACGCGCCATCTGAAAGACACGTCGCTGCAAACGCACATCAACACACTGCGTGCGTTCTTTGGGTGGCTTCACACCGAGGAACGCATTAAGAAGAACCCGATGAGCAAGATCAAGTCGCTCAAGCTGGACAAGAAGGGTGCTCGTCAGGCCCTCACGGTTGAGGAACTGGAACGTCTGCGCGATGCCTGCAAGACGTACCGGGAGAAAGCGCTGATCGAGTTCCTTGTGTCTACCGGCTGCCGTCTTAGTGAAGTCGCGCAGCTGCGTGCGGCAGATCTCAATCTCGCAGACCGGTCGGTGCAGGTCACCGGCAAGGGCGACAAGGACCGTGTGGTGTACTTCTCGGTTCGTGCGCGGCTGATGGTGCAGGAGTACATCGTGCAGCGCAAAGGCGGCGACGGCCTGTTTGTGTCCAGCAAATCGCCATACGAGCCGCTCAAGCCGCGTGCCATTCAGCGTATTGTCCGCAGCCTGAGTGAGCGCGCCGGACTGGAGGGTAGGGTACACCCGCATCTGCTCCGGCACACGTTTGCAACCCATGCGTTAAATGGCGGTATGGACGTAACCGTTATCCAGCGGCTGCTCGGTCACGAGGACATTGCAACGACGCAGATCTACGCTGAGCTGAATGAGGAGGGCGTAAGTTCTATTTATGCGCAAGGAATGTCTAATAAACAAGTAAGCGAACTGGAACAGGATGAAAGTATTAAGTGGGAATCTGATGTTGATGAGTTGCTTCAGCAATTAAACACAGTATGTAGTATATTGTTGGCTGACACATTTTTTAAATTCTATCAAAGCTGGAAGCGACCAATCACCAAATTAATGGGTAATGCGATTGTATTAGAGTTCTTAACTATTATGTGGCTGGATTGGAAGGACCGAGGATGCCCAAGCACAGTATCTGGAGAAACTAAAGCATTGCAAAAAGATGCCAGGATTTTGTTTGATAAGCTTGTGTTTGAGTATGCTACAAAAACGTGGGGTGGTTCTGGAGACTCCAAAATGTCAAGCGACATAAAAAATTGGAAACAGAGAGTGACTCCGGTTGATTCAGAGGATTGGAAGAACTTTATTACAGGTGCTTGCATGGGTAATTATAATGGTCAGGACACCACGGTTAAAATACTTAAGCCAGTATTGTATTATTATTATGTGATTACCAGCTGTTCACCTATAAATCAGGTGAATGTGTCTTTTGATGTAGACCATATTATTCCCAAGGAACGCTTTGTTGGGAATAATATGATTGCCCAAACATATAGGGATAGTCTTATTAATTTGGCTTTTTTGCCAACAAAAGACAATATTTCCAAAAAAGCAAAGGCATTAAATGAAATCACGGATAGCTGGCTAAAACTACAGATTAGCACATATACCGGAATAAAAGAAGCGGAATTTGAACAATATTCTGATATTGCCAATATTTCGCTCCTATACAATGCACGTAGCAAACTGTTTACTACAGCGTTTACAGCTAACCGAACAACAGCTCTTTCAAAATAGTGTTTGGTAAATTTCAAGAACTAATGCTGAAAATGGATCTTGATTACAAGTTAGCGTTTCAACGGCGGCACGCAAACATATAACACCCTCGACCGTAGTTACAGTTAAGATGTCATTTCCTGAGGAAATATAATATATTTGGTTGAAAAAAACAAATGCTATTTTCTTGTTATTCATAAAAATAGTATATGTGAGATTTAATAAAAATTCGTTGAAATGAATAAACATGAGCCGAGCGACAATCACCGCTCGGCTCCCTAAAAAATTTAACTGTAGTTGTCCAACTCTAAGCTATGGGGGCTGACTATATCTTTAAGATAATTGATTAATGTGCCACCCAAAACCATCTGTACGTAGGACAATGGATCGTTATAGAGCAGCCAGTTCAGCTCTGCACGGGCGTTGGGAGCGTAGACAAATTCATCCTCAACAGTGATACAGTCAATGCTTATGACTTCTCCATCAGCATATCGTAGGTCGACACAAGCAGTGTCCATGTTGAATTTACAGGAAATCAATTTATCCATTTTGCTCGCTCCTTTTCTACTACAATGTATTTATGGTTAATATTCCTTACGGCCAGTAAGGACTTATCC
>OLVT01000799.1_pt1 | contig 32367 bp, 36 predicted proteins | sample 1673241 | NCBI WGS metagenome assembly OLVT01 (sample SAMEA3178936, study PRJEB25190) | human gut metagenome | biome: human gut; feature: human-associated habitat; material: faeces | place: Austria | collected 2013 | reverse complement strand
GCGGCGAAATACAATCTGCCATTATATACCTGTGCTGAAAAGATGAATCTGGAATCATTAGGAATCAGGCATGCCGCCTGCATTGACCGGAAGAAAGCGGAGGAAGTTGCAGGATATAAGCTGGACTTAAAGAAGGACAAGGGTCAGCGGCCGGAGTGCGGATGTTGTGAAAGTATTGATATAGGCATGTATGATACCTGCGTCCATGGATGCAGATACTGTTATGCGACGGCCAGTCTTTTCAGTGCGAAAAATAAAAAGAAGGAACATGATCCGGAATCTCCCATTTTAATAGGGAATCTCCGGGGAGATGAAACGATCACAGACCGGGAAATGAGATCCAGCCGCGACAATCAGCTGTCATTGTTTGATTTTATGTAGTAGGAAAAGAAAGGACAGGAAGAAGAATGACACATTCAGAAAAAGTATCATGGCTCATCCAACAGCTCATCAAAGAAAATCCAGGATATCATGCAGTCGGTGAACCCGTAGATGAGAGGGGAAAACGAAGGCTGCTAAGAAGTCTGATGAATGTCCGGTGGCCGAAGGAAGCGGATGAAGAAGTTCTGAAGATCCAGGATGAACTGCTTCAGGAGGAGCTTCAGGAAAAGGGGATTATTTATATAGAAGAGATTCCTGTTATTGCAAAGCTATACCCCTGCAGCAGCGTAAAAAACGGGGACCGTATTTCCCTTTGGCAGGGAGATATTACAAGGCTTGCGGCGGACGCCATAGTCAATGCGGCAAACTCACAGCTGCTGGGATGTTTTGTGCCCTGCCATGGCTGTATTGACAATGCTATTCACTCGGCAGCAGGTATTCAGCTTAGAAATGAATGCGCCAGGCTGATGGAAGAGCAGGGACACGATGAGCCCACCGGAAAAGCGAAGATCACTTTGGGATACAATCTTCCGGCAAAGCATGTGATCCATACGGTAGGACCGATCGTTGGGGTGAAAGTGACAAAACAGCAGGAAGAAGAGCTGAAATCCTGCTATCTTAGCTGCCTTCGGACTGCCGAAAAAAATCATCTTGATTCGATCGCGTTTTGCTGTATTTCTACCGGAGAGTTCCATTTTCCAAATAAATTGGCGGCGCAGATCGCAGTAGAGACAGTTGATAAATATTTATCCGGCTCTGGTATGAAAAGAGTAATATTTAACGTGTTTAAAGATGAGGATTTGCATATTTATCAGAAATTATTTCGATAAAAACGGATAAAGAGAACTGCTTCTTTCTGAAGTTCTTAAGAGTTTGTGAAAATTCGGTGAATATCTTGACAAAAAAGGCCTGGCTGGCTATGATTATCAATAGCTTATGAAGAGAAAGGCTGTGAAGAAGAGGAGTACACCGCCGCCTCCCTCAGAGAGGACTGTCCGCAGGCTGAAAGGCAGTCCGGGAAAGGCGTCCGTGGAAGGTAGCTTCGGAGCCGGACCGCCCAGAAAGCCTGTGAGTCCTGAAAGAGCCCAGGCAGTAAGCGCTCCCGGACCGCCCCGTTAAAGGCGCAAATGAGGCCGGAAAGCCGCCGCATATGCGAAGCGGTAAATTTCCGGTGAAATAAGGTGGTACCGCGAGTCAATTCGCCCTTTGCAAAACCGGAAGCCGGATTTGCAGAGGGCTTATTTTTGTTACGAGCACTTAGCGCCTGGCTTCCAAAACAAGACATTTGAAGAAGGAGACAAGGACCATGAAGGAACTGGAAAAGACCTACAACCCGGCGGCCATTGAGGACCGCCTGTACCAGAAATGGCTGGACGGCCATTATTTCCACGCAAAAGTAGACAGAAGCAAAAAGCCCTTTACCATTGTGATGCCTCCGCCAAACATTACGGGACAGCTGCATATGGGCCACGCCCTGGACAATACCATGCAGGATATTCTGATCCGCTATAAGCGGATGCAGGGCTACGAGGCCCTGTGGCAGCCTGGCACGGACCATGCGGCCATCGCCACTGAGGTGAAGGTGATTGACAAGCTGAAGCAGGAGGGAATCTCCAAGGAGGACCTGGGCAGAGAGGGCTTCCTTCAGAAATGCTGGGAGTGGCGGGACGAGTACGGCACCCGCATCGTCAAGCAGCTGCACAAGCTGGGCTCCTCCGCCGACTGGGAGCGGGAGCGTTTTACCATGGACGAGGGCTGTTCTGACGCAGTGCTGGAGGTTTTTGTAAAGCTCTATGAGAAGGGCTACATTTACAAGGGATCCCGCATCATCAACTGGTGCCCGGTGTGCCAGACCTCCATCTCCGATGCGGAGGTAGAGCATGTGGAGCAGGACGGATTTTTCTGGCATATCAACTATCCGGTAGTAGGAGAGCCAGGACGGTTCGTGGAGATTGCCACCACACGTCCGGAAACGCTTCTTGGCGATACAGCCGTGGCGGTGAATCCAAAGGATGAGCGCTACCAGGATCTGATCGGAAAGATGCTGAAGCTTCCCTTAACGGACCGGGAGATTCCGGTGATTGCCGACGAGTATGTGGACATGGAGTTTGGGACCGGCTGCGTAAAGATTACCCCGGCTCACGACCCCAATGACTTCGAGGTAGGAAAGCGCCACGGCCTTGAGGAGATCGTGATCTTAAACGACGATGCCACCGTTAACGTGCCGGGACCCTACTTCGGAATGGACCGCTACGAGGCCAGAAAGGCTATGGTGGAGGATTTAAAGGAGCAGGGGCTTCTGGTTAAGGTAGTTCCCCACTCCCATAACGTGGGAACTCACGACCGCTGCAAGACCACGGTAGAGCCCATGGTGAAGCAGCAGTGGTTCGTGAAGATGGAGGAGATGGCAAAGCCCGCCATTGAGGCGCTAAAGAGCGGGGAGCTGAAATTCGTTCCCGAAAACTACGGAAAAACCTATCTTCACTGGCTGGAGAACATCCGTGACTGGTGCATTTCCCGCCAGCTGTGGTGGGGACACCGGATTCCCGCTTACTATTGTGAGGAGTGCGGACACCTCCATGTGGCCAAGGCGAAGCCGGAAAAATGCGAGAAGTGCGGCTGCACCAGCTTAAAGCAGGATGAGGACACCCTGGATACCTGGTTCTCCTCCGCCCTGTGGCCCTTCTCTACGCTGGGATGGCCGAAGCAGACCGAGGATTTGGAGTATTTCTATCCTACCGATGTGCTGGTAACGGGATATGATATCATTTTCTTCTGGGTTATCCGTATGGTATTTTCCGGAATTGAGCAGACGGGAAAATGCCCCTTCCACACAGTTCTGATTCACGGACTGGTGCGGGATTCCCAGGGAAGAAAGATGAGCAAATCCCTTGGAAACGGCATCGATCCGCTGGAGGTAATTGACAAATACGGCGCCGACGCCCTGCGCATGACCCTGATTACCGGAAACGCTCCCGGAAATGACATGCGCTTCTACTGGGAGCGGGTGGAGAACAGCCGCAACTTTGCCAACAAGGTGTGGAACGCCTCCCGCTTCATCATGATGAACATTGAAAAGGCTCCGGATGTGTCCGGCGTGACCCTGGAGAGTCTGACCATGGCGGACCGGTGGATTCTTTCCAAGGTCAATACCCTGGCCAAGGATGTGACGGAGAATCTGGATAAATACGAGCTGGGTATCGCCCTTCAGAAGGTTTACGACTTTATCTGGGAGGAATTCTGCGACTGGTACATCGAGATGGTAAAACCCAGGCTTTATGATGACGGGGATACCACCAAAGCGGCGGCCATCTGGACCTTAAAGACAGTCTTGATTAACGCCTTAAAGCTCCTGCATCCCTTTATGCCCTTTATCTCCGAGGAGATTTTCTGCAACCTCCAGGACGAGGAGGAGACCATCATGGTTTCCAGCTGGCCGGTTTACCGGGAGGAGTGGAGCTTCGCAGGAGAGGAGAAGGCTACGGAAGTGATTAAGGAAGCCGTCCGAGCGATCCGGGGCGTGCGCACCTCCATGAACGTGCCGCCCAGCAAGAAGGCGGCGGTCTACGTGGTTTCCGAGGACGGGGAGCTGAGAGATATTTTTGAGACCAGCAAAAACTTCTTTGCCACCCTGGGATACGCCTCCCATGTGACGGTCCAGGAGGATAAGACGGGAATTTCCGAGGATGCGGTTTCCGCTGTGATTCCCAAGGCGGCCATCTATATGCCCTTTGCGGACCTGGTGGACATCGGCAAGGAGATCGAGCGCCTGCGCGGCGAGGAGAAACGGCTGGAGGGAGAGCTGAAACGTTCCAACGGCATGCTGAGCAATGAGAAATTCATCAGCAAGGCGCCTAAGGACAAGATTGAGGCGGAGCGGGCCAAGCTGGAGAAATACACCCAGATGATGGAGCAGGTGAAGGCCCGTCTGGCCCAGCTGGAGAAATAAAGGACGGAAATTGATACACGAGGATAAACGACATGAAACTGAAACAATCGCTGCTGCTGCTTTTGGCGGCAACTATCTGGGGAATCGCCTTTGTAGCCCAGAGCGCGGGGATGGAGTATGTGGGCCCCTATACGTTTAACTGCATCCGCTCAATTTTAGGGGGCCTGGTGCTGATTCCGGTGATACTGGTGATGGACCGGGCAAAGGCGCGGGAGAAGGGGGAGGCGGGAAACCGCCCCTCCCCCGCCCGCAAAAGCCGGGAGCGGAAGGTACTCCTGACCGGAGGAGTCTGCTGCGGCGTGGCCCTCTGCCTGGCTTCCAACTTTCAGCAGCTGGGCATCCAGTACACCACGGTGGGAAAGGCCGGGTTTATCACGGCCTGCTATATTGTCATCGTGCCCTTTCTGGGACTGCTGTTCGGCAAAAAGGTCAGCGCCTTCGTCTGGGGGGCGGTGGTCCTGGCTGTGGCGGGCCTGTACCGGCTGTGCATGTCCGGCGGTGAGGAAATCGGGGGAATCAATCAGGGAGATTTGCTGGTTTTAGTCTGCGCCTTCCTGTTTTCCATCCATATTTTGGTCATTGACCATTTTTCTCCCCTGACCGACGGGGTAAAAATGTCCTGTATCCAGTTTTTTATATCCGGGATACTTTCCGGGGTAGCCATGATGCTGTTTGAGGAGCCCAGGCTGGACGATATCCTGGCTGCGGCCCTGCCTATCCTGTACGCAGGAATCTTTTCCAGCGGAGTGGGATACACCCTGCAGATTGTGGGGCAGAAGGGGATGAACCCGACGGTGGCTTCCCTGATTTTAAGCCTGGAGTCCAGCATCTCCGTGCTGGCAGGCTGGGTCCTGTTAGGGCAGAGCATGAGCCTGCGGGAGCTTTCCGGCTGCGCATTGATGTTTGGAGCCATTATCCTGGCGCAGATTCCGGCGCCCCAGAGGCGAAAAGAAAGGGCGGGGGAGGCGTAATCCGTCGAATCCCGTCCCCAATATGCGGTTGCGCCCGGGAGAAATTTGGGGTAAGATAACAGAAGGAGGAATGAGGCTTAGACATGAACGCCTGGGACTATATGGAAGGGATTCCTATGTGGGCCGGTAAGAAGCATTCCCTGGAGGAGATTGAGGATTTTCTGAAGGAATTGAAGGAACCTCAGAAGTCCTTCCAGGTGGTCCATGTGGCCGGCACCAACGGAAAGGGTTCGGTCTGCGCCTTTTTGACCTCGATTCTGAAGGAGGCGGGCTATTTTACCGGCACCTTCATTTCCCCACATCTGGAGCGGATTGAGGAGCGTTTCCTTCTGGACGGAAACGTAATCGGGCAGGAGGATTTCCTCCAAAGCTTTCAGACGGTTTATGAAACGGCCAAAAAGCGGCAGGAGAGAGGACTTGGCCACCCATCCTATTTTGAGTTCCTGTTCTATATGGCGATGGTGCTGTTTGCGGGAAAGGGAGTGGAAATCGCGGTACTGGAGACCGGCATGGGCGGGCGGCTGGACGCCACCAATGTAATCAAAAATCCCCTGGCCTGTGCCATTACTTCCATCAGCCTGGACCATACAAAATACCTGGGGGATACGATCGTTCAGATTGCCGGGGAGAAGGCGGGCATCATCAAAGCCGGGGTCCCGGTGGTGTACGACGGTACCGACCGGGAGGCGGCCCAGGTAATCCTTCGGCAGGCCCGGAGCCTGCAGGCGCCGGCAGAGATGGTGACGGAGGCGGACTATGTAAGGGAGGAGGCTGTTCCGGCAGGGAAAGCCGGACCGGACGGGACACAGGAGGGATTTTGGATACGGGAATGCTCCGGCGGTCCGGAGGGATTGCGCCTTTATGTTCCATTTTCAGCCCCCTATCAGGCCCAGAACGCCATGATTGCGGTGAAAACGGCCCGGCTTTTGAACGAACGGGGCCTGAGGATTTCCCCGGAGCAGATAGTCAAAGGAGTGGCGAAGGCCAGATGGCCGGGGCGGATGGAGCAGGCGGCAGATGGATTTTATCTGGACGGAGCGCACAATCCGGGAGGAATCCGCGCCTTTGAGGAGGCGGCCTTTGAAATCATCGGGAGACGGGGAAAGAAGCCCTGCCTGCTCTTCGGGGTAATGGAGGACAAGGACTACCGGGAGATGGCGGCTCTTTTGTGCAGGAGGATTCCCTGGCAGGCCATCGGCCTGGTACACGGAAACAGCGCCAGAGGGGCGAGCCTGTCTTCCCTGAGAGAAGCCTTTGAGCCGGTGTACGGAGGACCGGTGTATGAGTTTTCATCGGCAGAAGAAGCGGTGGAGAACGTGAAGGGGATGTTTGGGGACAGCCTGGTATTCTGCGCGGGCTCCCTGTATCTAACCGGAGAATGGAAACAGGCTCTGGATAAGGCTAATGCGGATAAAGGAGTGAAAGCACATGATTGATTTTGAGGAAGAGATTGAGCGCTTCAAACCCAGTCTTGATATTGAAGAGGTGGAAGACGCCATTGTCAAAAGCGATTTGACGGATATGACGGATGTGATGATGGAGCTGATTAAAGAGATTAATGAAAAGTAGGTCGGTGACTATGGATTATCAGAGGAGAAACGCCCAGATTGCCAACAGCTTTTACAACCTGGGACTGGAAAAGGCCAGGATGCGGGATTTGTCCGGGGCGGCTCATTCCCTGAAGGACAGCCTTCATTTTAATAAATATCAGACGGATGCCCGGAATCTGCTTGGCCTGATTTACTACGAAAGCGGAGAGGTGGCGGACGCTCTGGTCCAGTGGGTCATCAGCCTGAACCTGCAGCCGGAGAACAACCTGGCGGACCACTACCTAGATGAGATTCAGAGAAAGCCGGGGCAGCTTGAGGTGGAGAGCCAGAATGTCAAGACCTTTAATCAGGCCCTGTGGCATGCGCAGAACGGCAGTGACGACCTGGCAATCCTCCAGCTGGCCCGGGTGGTGGAGGAGAGGCCTCATTTTATCAAGGCCCATCTGCTTTTGGCTCTGCTCTACATGAGACGGGAGGACTACACCAAAGCTGGCCGCTCCCTGTACAAAATTCTGCAGATTGACAAGAGCAATTCCAAGGCCCTCTATTATATGTCCATTGTGAAGCAGAACACAGGACGGGCGGAGGCGGAGAAAAAGCGGATGACCAAGGCTTTTTCCCATAAGCAGATGGAGGACGACGATATCATTCTTCCGCCTACTTATAAGGAAAACACGGGAATCTCCATTGTGATTCATATTGTGATCGGCCTGGTTCTGGGAGTGGTGGCAGCCTATTTCCTGATTCTTCCCACCCGGATTTCGGATTTGAACCGGGTCCACAATGAGGAACTGATTTCCTACAGCCAGCAGCTGAACAACGCCAACCAGCAGATTCAGGACCTGGAGAGCCAGAATCAGGAGATTCAGACTCAGGCGGATACGGTCCAGGCTCAGCTGGACGAGCTTCAGAGCGGAAACACCAGCATCATTGCCCAGTACAAGAGTCTGATTGGTGTGCTCCAGTCCTACCGGGCCGGAGATTTGGTTACCGCCGCTTTAAGCTACGCCCAGGCGGATTTTTCACTTATTACCGATGAAGAAGTGCTGGCTGTGGTGAACGACGTTCAGACGGATATGACCTCCAACGTATACCAGACTCTGGTTACCACAGGAGTGGAGCAGTGGAACGCGGGCAATACGGACCGGGCCATGGAGTGCTTCCAGGCAAGCCTGGCGCTTGTGCCGGACAACCCGGAGGCCATGTACTATGTGGGGCGGCTCTATCAGGACGCCGGGGATACGGAAAACGCCAACGCCATGTTTGACCAGGTAGTTGGAAACTTCCCCGATTCCGAATACGCCTCCAGAGCCCAGAGCGCCAGAGGCTATTAAGGATTTTAGAGGAGCCGCAGCGGCTGCGGGAAATAAAGAGAAAAGATAAGAGACACTACGAAAGATAGAACAACACTTTCGCAGTGTCTTTTTTTGTTACGAGCCCTTAGCGCCTGTCTTTTAGGCGCTTACGTGCGATACATCCCGGGCACTTGGCGAGGTCTTATCGAGCCTAGTACCCGGGGTTGTTACGAGCCCTTAGCGCCTGTCTTTTAGGCGCTTACGTGCGATACATCCGGATTACAGAAAGGGGATGAGAGAATGAAAAATCAGACGTTTACATATGAGGCCAGAGGGCAGGTGCTGATTATCCACATGCCTAAGGAGCTGGACCATCACAACTGCAAAAATCTGCGTCTGGAGACGGATATTTTGATGGAAGAAAACTGCATCCGGCGGATTGTTTTTGACTTTTCAGCCACGGAGTTTATGGACTCTTCCGGCATCGGCGTTCTGCTGGGGCACTACAAGCAGATGAAATCTTCCGGCGGCGAAGCCGTTTACTGCCGTGCGGGAAAGCAGGTCTCCCGCATCCTGCGGGTAGGCGGGCTGGAAAAGCTGCTAAAGGGATTTGAAAGCCTGGAGGAGGCGGTAGAAGAAAGGGAGGAAACATGATGGGATGTCAGAACATGAAGTTGGAGTTTGAGGCCAGATCGGAAAATGAAGAGTTTGCCAGAGTGGTGACAGCGGTATTTATGAGCCGGCTGAATCCCACCCTGGAGGAGATTGACGATGTAAAAACAGCGGTGTCGGAGGCGGTTACCAACGCGGTGATTCATGGATATCAGGGGCAGGAAGGGAAAATCTGCCTGGAACTTTCTGCTGAGGATGGAGAAAAACGGCGTCTTTCCGTTTCTGTGAAAGATCAGGGAGTGGGAATCGCCGATATTAACCAGGCTATGGAACCCATGTTTACCACGGACCCATCCGGGGAGCGGTCCGGTATGGGATTTTCTTTTATGGAAGCCTTTATGGATCAGGTGAATGTAGAGTCAGAGCCGGGAAGAGGAACCAGCGTATTTATGATAAAATACATCGGCAGGTGACGCTATGGAGGAAACCATCTGTTTAATTAACCAGGCACACCAAGGGGATAAAACAGCCAGAGACAGGCTTGTAACGGAAAATATGGGACTGGTCTGGAGCATCGTCCGCCGATTTGGAGGAAGAGGCTGTGAAATGGAAGACCTTTTTCAGATTGGAACCATCGGCCTGATGAAAGCCATTGACAAGTTCGACCCTTCCTTTGATGTAAAATTCTCCACTTACGCAGTCCCTATGATTGCCGGTGAAATCAAGCGGTTTCTGCGGGATGACGGAATGATTAAGGTAAGCCGGCCATTAAAGGAACTGGGAATCCGGGTGAAAAGCGTCAGGGAGAAGATGGCGAAAACCACGGGGAGAGAGCCCACCATCGAGGAAATCGCAGAGGCCTTGGGAACCAGCCGTGAGGAGGTGGCGGCTTCCCTGGAAGCGGGGGCAGAGGTAGAATCCCTTTACCGGCCCATGAATTCCGGTGACAGCGACGGAGCCTGCCTCTTAGACCGGCTGGAGGAGGAAGAGAGCCAGCAGGAGAAACTGTTGGATCGTATGGTATTAAGAGAACTTTTGACCGGACTGGAGGAAAAGGAGAAGGAGATTATCCTGCGCCGGTATTATCTGGGGCAGACCCAAACCAGAATCGCCGCCGATTTAGGGATTTCACAGGTGCAGGTATCACGGCTGGAGAAGCGGATTTTGAAGAATATGAGGCGTAAGATAGAGAATTAGGTAACAGCTCAGGACGTCCTGAACTGTTGCAATGAAGATGTTACTTTTTTTTATTGACTAAACTTTATTTTTGTCGTATACTGAGATTAGTCAATCAATGAGAATTAAGGAGGTATTTGTCATGAGTTCTTTCCAGAAAATCGAGACATCCAACGCGCCTGCGGCCATCGGCCCCTATTCCCAGGCTTTTACGGTGGGAAATCTTCTGATTACATCCGGACAGATTCCGGCCAGCCCCGCAGACGGCAGCGTTCCGGAAGGAATTGAAGCTCAGGCCGAGCAGTCCATCAAAAATGTGGGAGCCATCCTTGAGGCCGCCGGAACCAAATTCGAGAACGTGGTCAAGACCACCTGCTTCCTTGCGGATATGGGTGATTTTGCCGCCTTTAACGCAGTATATGAGAAGTATTTTGTCAGCAAACCAGCCCGCTCCTGTGTTGCGGTGAAAGCCTTGCCAAAGGGAGTTCTGTGTGAGGTTGAGGCCATTGCGGTCCTCTAATCGCCCCATATTCCCAAACAAAAAAGTCATGAGTCCGTCTGTGAACTCATGACTTTTTTGTTACGAGCCCTTAGCGCCTGTCCTTTAGGCGCTTACGTGCGATACATCCCGGGCACTTGGCGAGGTCTCATCGAGCCTAGTACCCGGGATTGTTACGAGCCCTTAGCGTCTTATCTTTAGGCGCTTACGTGCGTCACTTAGCGCCCCGCCTCATCCGCTCCGGATTCCGCCTGTAAATTCCGCAAATGAAGGTATACCGTATTTTTAGAAAGTCCCAGCCGTTCCGCTACCTTGGGAACGGCATTTTTCAGATTGAAAATATCTTTTTGGTAGAGAATAGCGATGATTTCCTTGTTTCGGTTGGTGGATGGGATGGTTCCGTCATGTTCCACCTGGATTCTGGCTTGGGAGATAGATTCCTCAATCAGTTCGTCTGCGTTGGCCGCAAATGTCTCCAAAACGTCTCCTTTTGTCCCGGATGTCTGAAACAGTTCCTCAATCAGGGTGTACAAAGGTACGTCCTGATAGAAGTTGATGCACAAAAGACCGATAATCTGACTATTTTCGCCGTTAATGGGGATGGTGGCAGAGCGAATCGGCGTCCCGTTCTTACTGCGGCCAAAATAAATCCTGCCCTTGCGATGGTCTTTGCTGCGCTGCATTTCCCTCAGAAGCTGCAGGGCAAAATCCGTAATGGGAGCTCCCTCCTTCCTGCCGGAATGATAGCCGTTTACTACTTTGATGGCGGCGCAGTCCAGGTCCTCCAGACTGTGGAGTACAAATTCAAAACTGCTGCCAAAAAATTCAGCCAGCCCTTCCAGTACGGATTCGTAAGACTGGAGAACCAGACGGTCTTTTTGACTGAGTGTGCGCTGGGTGTTCATAGCGGGGTCCTCGTTTCCTGAATAAATTGACGGCGGGATGCAGTTTGCTGCGGGATTTGCCGTCAAAATCAGTATACCATGCTGCCGGGCTGGTTTGCAATTGTCTCTTAATTTCTTATGTCTGTCAAAAGCAGGCCTTCGTTGACAGATAGTTGGACCGGTGATATAATCCCAAAAAGTTAGTTCAAACTAACAAAAATGGGCGGCACTTATGGAGAGGAGGCGGAGGAAATGTCATTTTTTCAAAATACCCGTAAGCCGGAGGGGCTGGGTGGAAAAATCGTCGAAATTAAACCGTGAGGCCATTCAGGAGGGAAACTGCCAAATCCTTTACGGCAATGTGATGGAACTGCCTTTTGAAAGCCTTTGAGCAGGTACGCCGGGTACTGAAAAATGATGGGATTTTTATGATTTGCAATGAGTGTTCCGGGGAAAATCCAAAAGATAAAAAATGGGAACGCATGATAGCGGGAATGAAAATTTATACCAGTCAGGAACTGCTGGACACGCTGAAAAAGGCTGATTTCCGGGAACTGAAAGCGGACCGGAATGAAAAGGATTGGATTTGTATTGTGGGTAAAAAATGATAAACCCGGGAATAAAAAAATGAAACTTCGCCATACTACCCATCAGAACCAATCATTCTGAACGAAAAGGATGTGAGCAAATATGGGAATTGGAAAGCATTTGCTGGGGCTGGCGGCGGTGGCTGCGGCTCTGGCACTGACGGGGCTGTTGGTGTGGTACGGCCTGTTTCGGGTGGATGGGGTGGATTCCGGTCCTAACGGAACACTGGTCCGGGAGCAGAGGGAAATTGACAGGGGCGGCGAAGACTCAAGCCGTCAGGCTATTGTCCTGGGGCCTGCCGTGCTCCGGGAGCAGGAGGCCTATGTGACCGCCCCTGATTTCCTGGTGGTGGAGCATTCCCTATGAGCCAGACCGTATATCTCATGCTGCGCAAGATGACGGACATCCGCTCGCAGGTAGTCCGGTTGGGAGACGCGGCAAAAATCCTCTGCCAGGACGAAACAATCGAAAACCGCCTGAAGGCCATGAAAATCCTTCGCATTTCGTCGGGGAAACGCCGCCGCTATGTGATGGAGGTCACGGAAATACTGAAAATGATTCAGGACGAGCTGCCTTCGGTCCAGGTGGAAAACCTGGGAGAGACTTCTTTTATCATCGCCTACAAGCCGTCCGGAACCGAAAATCCGGTCTGGCAGTGGACGAAAACTGTTTTCGTATGCCTGGTAAGCTTCTGCGGAGCCGCTTTTGCCATTATGACCTTTAACAATGACGTGGATGTGACCGATGTCTTCCAGGAGCTCTACCTGCTGGTGATGGGGCGGGAGTCGAATGGTTTTACGATACTGGAACTGGGGTATTCCCTGGGGCTTGCCATCGGGATTTTGGTGTTCTTTAACCATTTTGCCGCATTGAAGCTGAATACGGACCCGACGCCTCTGGAGGTGGAGATGCGTCTCTATGAGGACAACATCGCAAAAACCCTGATTGCGCAGCAGGAGGAACAGGAACAGAAGGGAACGCCATGACAAGACAGTTGTTTTTAGGTTTAATCGGCCTGTGCGCCGGAAGTGTGACCGCGGCCGGTGTGTTCGCCTTTCTGGTGATGATTGGCGTGTTTCCAAGACTGATCGGAAAGACCAGCACCAAGAAGCATATCCTGCTGTATGAAACCGTGATTATCGTGGGAGGGGTGTTGGGAAATATCAGCGATTTGTATGAGCCGCCTATTTTGGCTGGAGAGGTGGCAGGGCAGATATTTTTGGGACTCTTTGGAGTGGCGGTGGGCATTTTTACCGGCTGCCTGTTCATGTCCCTGGCGGAGACGCTGAAGGCCCTTCCAACGGTTACCAGGCGCCTCCGCCTGGCGGTGGGACTTCCCTGGCTGATTCTGGCCCTGGCGCTTGGAAAGCTGACCGGCTCCCTGATTTATTTTATCAAAGGTTTTGGATAAAATGCCGGAATTGGAGGAAATGCATATGGAAATCAATCAAAAGCAATATGGAGAGTATGTCAAAAAAGTGACGCCGGTCCACAGCCTTGGATTATCCATGGCCCGGGCTTTCCTGACCGGCGGGACCATCTGCCTGCTGGGACAAATCATTACCAACACCTTGACCGGTCCCATGGGAATGGAGCAGGAAGAGGCGGCGGCCTGGACTCTGCTGGCGCTGATTTTTCTCAGCGTGCTGCTGACGGGCCTTAACCTGTTTCAGAAAATCGTAAAATTCGGCGGGGCCGGGGCGCTGGTGCCGATTACAGGTTTCGCCAACTCGGTGGCGGCTCCTGCGGTGGAATTTCAGGCAGAAGGAGACGTATTTGGAGTAGGCTGCAAGATTTTCACCATCGCCGGTCCGGTAATCCTTTATGGAATCTTCAGCAGCTGGGTGCTGGGGGTGATTTACTGGATTGGAGGCAGTATGGGGTGGATTCCGATGTGAAATACTAATTCCCGGGGATTTTTTTCAAGAAGGCAAATCGCCTTGACATGGAGGAGCAGACTCCTTTATACTTTCGATAGTTAGATAAAACTAACTAAAAAAGAAAAAAGGAGGAATCATCCATGTCTTTAATCAACAAAGAAGTAAGCGATTTTACCCTTCAGTCCTATCACCAGGGAGCTTTTAAAACGGTAACAAAAGAGGAAATCATGGGGAAATGGAGCATTTTCTTTTTCTATCCGGCAGACTTTACCTTTGTGTGCCCTACGGAGCTGGAGGATTTGGCCAATCTGTATGAGAAATTCCAGGAGGCGGGCTGCCAGGTGTATTCCGTATCCTGCGACACTCATTTTGTCCATAAGGCGTGGCACGATGCCTCGGAGCGGATTCAGAAAATCCGGTATCCCATGCTGGCGGACCCAACCCATGCGCTGGCAAAGGATTTTGAGGTTTACATTGAGGCCGACGGCATGGCGGAGCGGGGGACTTTTATCGTCAATCCGGAGGGAAAGATAGTGGCCTATGAGGTCAATGCCGGAAATGTGGGAAGAAACGCTCAGGAGCTGCTGCGCAAGCTTCAGGCCTGCCAGTTCGTCCATACCCACGGCGATGAGGTGTGCCCCGCAAAATGGCAGCCGGGCGCGGAGACCTTAAAGCCCAGCCTGGATTTAGTGGGGCAGCTGTAATGGAGAAGGGATACGGGAATCTCTATGATGTGGCGGTAATCGGAGGAGGGCCGGCTGGACTGACCGCCGCCCTCTATCTGGCAAGGGCCAGATACCGGGTGGTAGTCATAGAGAAAGAACATTTCGGAGGACAGATTACCATTACCAGCCAGGTGGTCAATTATCCGGGGGTAGAGCAGGCGAGCGGCGTATCCTTGACCGATACCATGCGTCGTCAGGCGGAGGGCTTTGGCGCGGAATTCCTTCTGGCGGAGGTTTTGAAACTTCAGATGGACGGGGACGTCAAAACCGTCTTTACCTCCAGGGGAGAGCTGCGCTGTTTCGGCGTCCTGCTAGCAACGGGAGCCCATCCCAGACGGGCCGGGTTTCTGGGAGAGGAAGAGTTTAGAGGCAGGGGAGTGGCCTACTGCGCCACCTGCGATGGAGAGTTTTTTACCGGAAAAGAGGTGTTCGTGGTGGGCGGCGGTTTCGCGGCGGCCGAAGAGAGCGTATTTTTGACCAAATACGCCAGCCATGTAACCATTCTGATTCGGGGGGATGGTTTTACCTGCGCTCCCGCTGTTGCGGAACCGGCCCTGAACCATGAAAAGATTACCGTTCTGACCAACCGGGAAGTCCTGGTGGTTTCGGGAGAAGGAGGATTGGATTTCCTGAAATACCGGGATACCAGGACCGGGGAGGTGACGGAGTACCGCAGCGAGCCCGGAGAGACCTTCGGGATTTTTGTGTTCGCGGGCTACGCGCCGGCTACGGAACTGGTAAGGGGAATCGCGGAATTGGATGATAATGGATATATCAAAACGGATCGGACGCAGAAAACCAGCCGCGACGGCCTGTATGCGGCGGGAGATGTATGCATCAAACCTCTGCGTCAGGTGGTGACGGCGGTAGGGGACGGAGCCCTGGCGGCTACGGAGCTGGAGCGGTACGCTTCGGCTATGCAGAAAAAGACAGGACTTTATCCCAAGGCTCCGGCTAAGACCGTTCAGGTGCAGAAGGAGGCGTCCCGGGAAGATGCCGGCCTGATTCCGGAGGAGATGAAGGGCCAGCTGGAAGCGGTCTTTTCCAGAATGGAGAAGCCCTTAAGGCTGCGCCTGTATCTGGATGAACGGCCCATTTCCCAGGAGCTGAAAGGGTATATGGAGGAACTTGGCCGTTTGACGGACAAGCTCAGGGTGGAAATCGCGGAGGAAAAGCTGGCGGAGAGGCCCTGCGTGCGGATATTGCGGGAGGACGGGACCTGGACCGGGCTGGCATTTCACGGAGTGCCGGGAGGGCATGAATTTACCTCCTTCGTGCTGGGACTCTACAATGCCTCAGGCCCGGGACAGACCATCGACCAGGAAAGCCTGGCGAGGCTCAAAGAGCTGGAAGAACCCGTCCGTATGAAAATCCTGGTCTCCCTTTCCTGCACCATGTGCCCGGAACTGGTGACGGCCGCCCAGAAAATCGCGGCGGAGAATCCCAATGTGACGGCTGAGGTCTACGATTTGAACCATTTTCCGGACCTTCGGGATACCTACCGGGTGATGAGCGTTCCCTGTCTGGTGATTAATGACGGGGAGCAGGTTTACTTTGGGAAAAAGAATGTGGGACAGCTTCTGGATTTGCTGCACAAGGTACCTGGATAAAGATAGGCTTTATTTTCTGCCATACAGAAGCCCTACGCCGGAAAGCATCCAGGGAGCCTGCACATAGCGTGGGACGAACCCCTGCCGCTCTACGAAGGGAATATAGTGGACTTCCCGGAAGCCTTCCCTACGCAGTTCGCGGACAAATCCGTCCATATCGCCGTAAAGGGACGGTTGGGAGAATAAATCCTGGAAGGAAAAGCTGCCGCCTTTTTTCAAAACACGCAGGGCCTCCCGGACCACCAGGCGCTTATCCTTCTGAGAGCGGACCTCGTGAAAGACGAAATTGCTGACGATGGCATCAAAGGCCTGGTCCGGGAAATCCAGATGGGCGGCGTCTCCCTTTTGAAAGGTCACCCGCTCCGAAACGCCCTCCAGGGCGGCGTTCCGCTCGCACTGTTCTTTGGCATAACTCCACTCCGCTCCCCAGTAGTCGATTCCGGTGAAATGAGCCTGTGGGAAGCGCTTCGCGCAGCGGTTTATGAGGGCGCCGGAGCCGCATCCCACCTCCAGCAGGCGGCCTCTGCCGTCCCAGTCCAGATGGTCAATCAGATACTGATGGAGCTTTCCCATGAGGCCGCCCCGGTTGAAGTCGAACAGAGCGCGGCAGCGCAGCATATAGAGCCACAGGAGAAACAAAACGGCGGCCAGGATTCCGGTCAGGATAGCCGGAAGGGAAAAGGGCAGCAGCCAGGCCAGAACAATGGTCAGGGCCAGCAGGGCAAACAGGACGGCGGCCATTCCCTTCATCATAGCGATGGGGACCCAGTTGCCGTAATCAGGTGCGGTGTTTTTGTGATTCATGATAAAATCCTCCTTTTTCATAACACTTGTTATGTTTTGTTATGTGAAAAGCCCGGGGCGCTTGCTCCGGGCTTTTACTTACGATAGATGGGGGTATGGCAGAAATTCTGATTCATAAATGGTTCTCCATAGGTTAGTTTTAACTAATTTCAATTATACAGGCCGGTCTTACAAATTGCAAGAGGAAAATGGAAAGATTTCATGGGAGCTTCCGGATTTTTTTGCTATAATGGTGTTTATCAGATATGGGATTAGGAGGAGCGGAACATGCAGTCAGAGGAAAAACGGAAAGAGGTCTTTGAACGCCTGCCGGAGGCGTCGGCGCTGAGAATCATGGTAGTTCCATCGGTCATCAGCCAGTTGATTGTGCTGATTTACAACATGGCGGATACCTTTTATGTGGGGCAGACGGGAAATCCCTATATGGTGGCTGCCACATCCCTGATTCTCCCGGTATTTAACATTACCCTGTGTCTGGCGGGGCTGGCAGGCATCGGAGGAGGAGCTCTGATTTCCAGACTGCTTGGGAGGGGGATGGAGGAGGAGGCCAGGAGGGTGAGCCTGTTTTCCATCGGTCTGGCCCTGCTGGTAGCCGCCGTGTTTTCCGTGGGGACCGGCCTGTTTATGAAAGAACTTCTGGGCATTTTGGGAGCCGGGGAGAATACATACCGCTTTGCCAGACAGTATGCCCTGTGCGTCATCGTTTTTGGTGGGATTCCCACGGTCCTTTCCAACGTGCTGTCCAATCTAATCCGGAGCATCGGACGCTCCAGAGAAGCGGGAACGGGCATCATCCTGGGTGGACTGCTGAATATCCTGCTGGACCCTCTGTTCATGTTTGTGCTGCTGCCGGACGGCCTTGAAGTTCTGGGAGCCGGAATCGCCACCGCTCTTTCCAACTGCATCGCCTGCCTGTATTTTCTGCTGGTTCTGAGAAAAATGGGCGGCCAGTCTGTGATTACCTTCAATCCCCGTGTGGGAAAGGCTGGCAGGGAGAGCGTGAAGGCCGTATTCGCCGTGGGGATTCCTTCCGCCGTGGCCACGCTCTTATTTGACCTGGATTATGTAATCATTGATAAGCTGATGGTTTCCTACCATGACCTGGCGCTGGCGGCCATTGGAATCGTATTGAAGGTGGAGCGCTTCCCGCTGAATGTGGGAATCGGCATCTGCCAGGGAATGCTACCGCTTGTGGCCTACAATTATGCTTCCGGAAACTGGAAGCGGATGAAGAAGATAATCCGTCTGGCCGCCGGGGTGGGACTGGTCACTGCGCTCATCAGTATCCTTCTTTATCAGCTGTTTGCTCCGCAGCTGAGCCGCCTGTTTATTTCCGACGCCCAGACCCTGGAAATGGCTTCCCGTTTTTTGCGAATCCGGGTATTGGCTACGCCCCTGATGTTTTTAAGCTTTTTTACCGTCTATCTCTTCCAGGCCTTTGGAATGGGCAAAAAGTCCCTGTTTTTAGGGATGATGCGGTGGCTGGTCTTTAATATCCCCATGCTGTTTCTGCTCAACCGGCTGGTGGGAATGTACGGTATCGTCTGGTCCCAGTCGGCGGCCGATATCCTGACGGTCACCCTGTCCGCCTGCGTTTACCGGAAATTCGCGCCAAGAGAAGGAGCCGCCTTAAACTCCTGACTCCTGTTCCTTCTTCAGGCTGGCGGCCAGACGCTGAAATCCTCCGTCGGCGTAGTCGCCAATCCGGCGGGTCAGGGTACGGACGTATTCCATGGAATAATCCCCCTTTAAAAGCTCCAAAAATCCTTTCATCCGCATCTCCACCAGAATCCGGATGAGTTCCGGGTCCACGTCCGGCCTTCCATGGCGTTGGAAAAAGAGAAGAAAAAATTTTTGCAGCTGGCCGTACAGCTCGTTCCGGAAGGAGCCATACCGGGTTCCCTGGGATTTCTCCAAAAGGAGGATGGCCTCCTCCCGGTGCAGGTAAAGAAATTCCATCAGCCGGATATCATTTTCCGTACCCAGTTCAGGGCGCTCCAGTTCGGCCTCCGAAAGACGCTGCCCCAGGGCGGTCAGCTGGCTGGAGGTATCCTCCACAATCTTGCAGAACAGGTCCTCCTTATTTTTGAAGAAAAAGTAAACGGCCCCGGTGGTGACGCCGGCCCTGGCGCAGATTTTGCGCAGAGAAGCCTTTTCAAATCCCTGCTCTAAAAATTCATGTTTGGCCTGTAGCAAAAGACCTTCCCTGACCTCGGGGCCGGAAGGCTTTTCTTCTTCTGTGCGCATGGATTCTTTCATGGGAATTCCTTTCTGTCCATCAAATGTACTTGTAATTGTTCAGGACCGTACATACCCAAGGGCACCTAGTCTTCTTGTCCGGGAAACTCTTCCGGACGCAGGTTGCAGGCGGTAATCTGAAATCCATCTCTGGCGTTTCCCTCCAGGATGGAGATTCCCCCGTTGTAAAGCTTGGTTTTGCCGGTCCCCATCTGGCGGTGGGAGAGGCCTGCCAGGAGGACGTTGATGGCGGCGCCGTGGGAGACGGCGGCCAGGGTGGAAAAGCCGGTTTCATCCAGCTTTTTCAGAGCCAGGTACATGCGGTTCAATACATCGGGAAATGGTTCCATGCCGCCTGCATCCTCCCCGGCGGACAGGGAAAAATAGTCGGACCGGTCCTTAAGGTACATGCCGGAATATTCTCCCAAATCCCGCTCAATCAGCTCCGGCAGGTCGTGGACCTGAGCCGGGGAAAGGCCGGCACCGGAAGCGATGATTTCTCCTGTAAGATGGGCCCGCTTTAAGGGGCTGGTATAGACGGCCTGGATTCCGGAGCCGGACAGAGCCTGCCCGCAGGCCCGGGCCTGGGCGACGCCAGTTTCATTTAAGGGGATATCCTCCCTGCCCTGAAAGCGCAGAAGGCGGTTCCAGTCGGTCTCCCCATGGCGAATCAGATATAATTTCATAATGGTTCTCCTTTGCTGTAAACAACAGTATTATAATACATTTTGATTGGGATGGCAAAAAGATTCAAAGAGCGGTATAATGAAAACATTAAAGGACAAAAGGAAGTGAAGTTTACCATGAAACTGAACCAGGTATGGCTCCATGCAAAGCCGGCGGACTGCGACATTTGCATGGAGTAACTACCGTCGCAGAATCATATGCTGGCTTTGCCGCCTGAAAGAAATATTTCAAGGAGGGAGCCCATATGAAATACGTCAACGCAGGGAACATTCTCCCGGACGCCCTGGTAAGGGAGCTGCAGAAATATATACAGGGAGGATATATTTACGTTCCCAGGAATCAGGCCAGAAGGGCCTGGGGAGAGGCAACCGGCTACCGGCAGGAGCTGAAATGCCGCAATCAGAAGATTGTGGAGGAGTACCGCAGCGGCGTGTCTGCGGAGGACCTGGCAGAGCGGTACTGTCTCTCGGTGCATGCCATACGGAAAATCATATATCAGAAATAAATGCGGAGGCTGCCGATGAGGCAGCCGTTTGACGTTATGAGCACTTAGCGCCCGTGGTATGAATCACTTCGGTATCGTTTTGTAGATAGAAAGAGAAGGTATGGCGGGGATAAAATAGAGGACGTAAATTTATCGCGCAGAAAGGGGAGAAGTCTTATGTGCCTCCGATTTGTGTATCGGGGAAATGAAGTGATGACCGGCTTTAACTTTGACATTGACCTTGCTCAGTGGGACCATCAGGTGATAGAGGAGGAAGACCGGTTCTATATCGGCATCCTGAGACCGGATGGAATCCGCCATTCTTACCACGGGGTCAACCGCAACGGAAACGTGGGAACCCTTTTGTACGTCCACGGCAATCCGGCGGGGGCCTATGCAGGGGGACCTGGAACCATAACGATTGCCGATCTGACGGAACAGTTTATCCAGGCCCGCCTTTTCTTGGATGATGTCCTCCGTATCCTGAAGACCAGGAGGATTGTCTATGCGCCGGACGCCACCATGCAGGCGATGCTGTCCGACCGGGAGGGGAGGACGCTGGTGATCGAGCCGGGCATCGGCTGGCGGCTGGAGGAAGGGAGATATTCCCTGATGGCCAATGAGTCCGTACTGGATTGGGAAAGCACCCGGCCTTACCGGACCGAGGGGGACGACCGGTATCAGCGGGCGGACCGGATACTGAGAAGCTGTGGGGAAACCCTGACCGTTCCGGAGAGCCTGGAACTCCTCCGGCAGGTAAAACAGGAGGGAAAATGGGCCACCCGGGTTTCCTTTGTCTACTCTGTCGGGGAGCAGGCGGTTTACTATGTCCAAAACGGTCAGTTCCGGCAGATAAGGCGATATGACTTTCACTGAGGAGAGAAAAAAATGAACACGAAACAAATCTATCCCAGGACCGGGGATTTAGAAACGGTCTATTTAAAGAGTGTGATAACAAATCCCAATATTATCGTGGGCGATTTTACCATCTATAACGATTTCGTCAGGGACCCCAGGGATTTTGAAAAGAATAATGTGCTGTACCATTACCCCATCAATCATGACAGGCTGCTCATCGGAAAATTCTGTTCCATCGCCTGCGGGGCAAAGTTCCTGATGAGGAGCGCCAACCACAGCCTCGCTTCCCTGTCCACCTATCCATTTCCTATCTTTTATGAGGAATGGGGATTGGACGTCCGGGACATAACCGCGGCCTGGACGCCCAAAGGGGATATTGTCATTGGAAATGATGTATGGATTGGTGCTAATGTGACTATTGTAAATGGAGTTACAATTGGTGATGGTGCAGTAATAGGAGCAAATTCTATTGTAACTAAAGATATACCGCCTTATTCAATTTATGGTGGAGTACCGGCTAAATGTATTAGAATGCGCTTTGAGCAGAATCAAATAGATTTTTTGTTAAAATTAAAGTGGTGGAATATGGATGAGGAATGGATAAGAAGTAATAGTTTACTTTTTTCAGATGTTAATTGTTTAATGGAAAAATATGGAATTTCTCTTTAGTGTATTTACTCCGACTTACAATAGAGCGAATACTATAGGACGTACCTATGAATATTTGTGTAAACAAACATTACGTAGTTTTGAATGGATTATTGTGGATGATGGTTCCACAGATAATACAGAAGAAATAGTTCAGAAATGGATAAATACAAATAAAATTTCCATTGTATATTTGAAGCAGGAGAATGGGGGAAAGCATCGTGCATTTAATAGAGCAGTGCAGATAGCTAAAGGGGAAATCTTTATTTGTTTAGATTCTGACGATTATTATATTGAAACTGCACTAGAAATAATTTATTCATATCATTTGATACATAAGGATAATCCTTGGATAGCAGGATTTTCATGTAATTCTTTAGATTTACATGGAAATCTAATAGGAACTTCGCTACCTGTAGACGAGTTGGTTGTTTCACATTATAACCTTTACAATTCATTGTCAGTAAAAGGAGATAAAGGGTTAATTTATTATACTCGTATTTTGAAAGAATATCCATTCCCTGAATTTGAGAATGAATTCTTTGTAACAGAAGCATTGGTTTTAAATAGAATTTCTTTGCGATATAAAATATGTTGTATTAAGCGAAGTTTAGAAATAAAAGATTATCAAAGAGATGGTCTGTCTAGCAAATACAGACATCTGTGTTTAAGAAATCCTAATGGTTATGCTCTGTATATAAATGAGAGGAATTATTTTAATTTATCATTTACTAACTATGTTATTAATGCTGCAAGTTATGTGCGTTATAGTCTATTTGCAGGAAAAAGTTTTAGGAATATATATAAAGAAGCTATAAATAGAAGATGGACTTTTATAATAGCCTGTTTCTTAGGAATTTTATTATATATTAAAGATAAAAGTAGGTCATGAAAAAAAATCTTTTATTCATTATAGATAATTTGAAAGGTGGTGGAGCAGAAAGGATATTGATAACAATACTTCAACATCTTGATGCAAAAAAATATAATGTAGATCTTTTTTTAATAAATAGAGAGGGTGTTTATCTTGATAGTGTTCCTCGGAATATATGTTTATATTCTGCTTTGGGGGATTCAAATCTGCTAATAAATAAAATTAAGAGACGTATTTTACTAACGTTTCCTAGCTTGTTCTATATCTTTCATATAAGGAAACTATACGATTGTTATATTGCTTTTAGAGAGGATACTGCTACCAGAATTTTATTTAAAGCTCCTGCTACTGCGCAAAGAGTGGCTTGGCTACATACAGATTTAATAAAGCATACCTACTGTAAAACAACTAATAAGCGGAGATATTTTCGTGACCTTCCTTCTTTAAATCAAATAGTATGTGTTTCTAAAGCTTGTCAAAAGACATTGATAAATTTATGCCCTGCTGTCAAAAATAAATCGATTGTTTTATATAATCCTATTGATATTTCTGATATTATACAAAAATCAAATGTACATATTAATGTACCATTTAGTCGGGATAGAATAAATTTATTGGCTGTAGGTAGGATTGACAAAGGTAAAAATCATCGATTTTTGATTGAGTGTATGCCTTTATTGTTGAACAAGGGAAATTTTACATTATGGATTTTAGGTGTGGGGCCTTTACAAGTTGAGTTGGAAAAACTGAGAGATGATATGGGATTGCAAGATTATGTACATTTTTTAGGGTTTAAAGAAAATCCATATCCTTTAATAAAATCCTGTGACGTATTTGTTTTATCTTCCCTATATGAAGGATTACCGACTGTAATAATAGAAGCTTTAATTTTAGAAAGAAATATTGTTTCCTCTCCTTGTGTAGGTGCTGAAGAAGTATTGTGTAATGGAGAGTTTGGATATGTGGCTTCATTGGATATAAATTCTTTTTCGGAAGCAATTTGTAAAGCGTCAGAACATTCTTTGTTGATATCCACTAAATTAAGGCATAGATTATCTGATTTTGATTTGAATCAGCAAATATGTAAAGTTAATACTTTATTTAGATGATAAGTTTTACGTGGAAATATTCCATTTTTCAAGTAATACAGATTTTTATTATTATTTGCTATTTTCTCCAATTTTTATTTTGTATTGGATTTGGATATAATGATGTAACAATTAATATACTACAATATGAATTGTTACTCATTTTTTTGTGGTCACTTTTTTCTGCGATACATGAAAGTGGAACATTCAATTTGTATGTTCTTTTTCTATATATGCTATGTGTGTTTATTTATTCGCGTATATTCTTGGATATTTATGGTTTGTTTAATTGGACATGGGCAGATAAATATAATGATTTCATTTTCCCTATAAACGTACAGTTTCAAATATTAATATTGTTAACATTTTCATTGCTATTTATGCATCTTGGATGCTTGATGGGTAGAAAATATTTGTCTTATAGAAAGATAAATTTTGAATATTCGAGGTATCTAGATAAAATATCTACTTTCTTATTTCTATTCTCCGTTCCAGGTACTTTTATTAAATATTTGATTCAGTTTAAAGCTGTGTTGGAGCATGGATATTTAGCTGTATATGATGGAACTATTGCAAATTTGAAATATCCAATATGGACGACGGGAGCAATATCTATTTTTGAATTTTCATATTGCTTATTTTTAGCATCGAAACCTTCTAAAAAGAAGTTCTTTATCATATCGTCAATTTTCTTTGCTTTAAGAATTGCAGATGTTTTAAAGGGTGGACGTTCTAAACTATTTTTACCTATTATATTTTTATTATGGTATTATTATTCATTTTATTCTGAACAACAAAAACAAAAAATAGGCAAATTATTATTGATTTCAATCGTGTGTATTATTCTGTCACAAGTATTATTGGAGTTCCGGAGGGGGGACGTTGATACTGGTTATGATTCTGATTTATTTATGATGTTTTTTTCTCAACAAGGGGTTTCGTTATTAGTATTTGCATATATGATATTTTATAAATCAACATTTGTAAATACTGGATTACCATATATTTTGTATCCTTTATCCTTAACATCAACTTTTGAAGGTCAATCTATGGAATTTGTGGAGCAAACTAATAGTTTAGGACATCGATTGACTTATTTTTTAGCACCGGATGCATACTTGGGGGGAGAGGGAGTTGGTTCTAGTTTTCTCGGAGAGTTTTGGGATTTGGGATTAATCGGATTTCTACTAATGAGTTTTTTAGCTGGATATATTATTCGTTATTTTGAGAAAAGTGTTCGTAATACTCGTGTTATCATGTTTTTGGCTTTTATATTAGTTCCTAATATAGTGTATATGCCTCGTGCTTCATTTTTCCCTTCATTGATAAATATTTTGATATTCTTATTTTTTTATAGTTTAATTCTATATGTTCCGAAACTTAAAATAAAATTCATTTAGTTTTATGCTTATTTCAATTATCATTCCTATATATAATGTTGAAAAATATTTGAACAGATGTTTAGATAGTGTCATGAAACAGTCTTTTCAGGACATTGAAATTATATTGGTAAACGATGGTTCGACGGATAATAGTGATAATATCATAAAAAGTTATTTATTTGATGAAAGAATTAAATATATATATCAGAAAAATAAAGGTTTAAGTGAAGCTCGTAATACAGGATTAAATATAGCATCAGGAGAATATGTTTTATTTTTAGATAGTGATGATTCTATAGAGCCTAATACATGTTATGAGTTATCGCAAGTAATAGAGAGATTTGAGGTTGATATAGTGGTTTTTGGTCGATATTTGATAAAGGATTGCATAGAAAAAGTTAGAGATCCTGCGTATTGGGGAAATAATCTGTTAGATGGTAAGGAATATTTGGTCCAGGCTAAGCTGAATAATCGCTTTAGCGCATCAGCCTGTAACAGATTATATAAATTATCATTTTTACGACAAAGAGGGTTGAACTTTAAATCGGGAATTGTTTATGAAGATTTGTTGTTCAATTTCCAATGTATGATACAAGGGGCACGAGTTTATGTGTTAAATGAATTGTTATATAATTATTATATAGGACGTAACGATAGTATTATTAATACTATAAAAGAAAAGGATTTGGATATTTTGTTTACTGTTAATGAATTATTTGTGATATATGAAAAATATAAATATCCAGTTATTAAAGATGTTTTTTATTGGATTATTTATGATTGGGTTTCTAATGCAGTGAGTTATAAATATCCTCGAATAGCCATATTCAATAAGAAAGCTATTTCAATAACTCGAATTATAACTCAAGACTCCAGGTACAAATCAGTTTTATTATATTGTAGTACTTGCCATGTAATAGGGTTTAAGAGGAGGATTTTGTCTTGGTTACAGGTAAGAATGTTTTATGTTTACTATTTTTTAATTGGATTATTAGTTAGAATAAAGAAATTAGCATGAGAAATGTTGCTGTAATTTTAGCAGGTGGTGTCGGAACTCGTATGGGAGGGACAATGCCTAAACAATTTTTTAAAGTTTCGGGAAAAACAGTTTTAGAACATACCATTTCTGTATTTGATAACCATCCGCTTATTGATGAAATTGCAATTGTGGTACACCCTAATTATCTTGAAAAAGTGGAGGAATTGTGTTGCATTAATAATTTTAAGAAAGTAGGACGAATTCTACAAGGAGGAAGTGAACGTTATTATTCAAGTTTGTCAGCTATAAATGCCTATGCTTCTACAGAGAATGATATTAATTTAATATTTCATGATAGTGTACGTCCCTTAGTTACTAAAAGAATAATATCAGATTGTATTACTATGTTGGGTAAGTATGGAGCTGTTGATGTTGCAATTCCTGCAACAGATACCATTATCAAAATGAATCTGAATACGCATGAAATAGAGGATATTCCTAACCGACAATTTTTATACAATGGACAGACCCCACAAGCATTTAAATTATCCGTTATTAGGGAAGCATATAAACGTGCATTGGTAGATCCTAATTTTAAAACAACCGATGATTGTGGGGTTGTTTTAAAATATATGCCTGATATACCAATAGGAGTTGTACCGGGAGAGAAATTTAATATGAAGTTAACGCATAAAGAAGATTTGTTTTTGTTGGATAAGCTTTTTCAATTAAAATCTGTAAGTGATGTTTCTTTATATGGACAAGAAACCGCATTAGAGCATAAAGTTATAGTCATTTTTGGGGGAAGTTATGGTATAGGACATAGTATTGCAGAACTGTGTACCGGATTGAAAGCTAAGGTTTATTCGTTTAGTCGAAGTGAGACTGGAACAGATGTTGCTGATGCATCATTAGTAAAAGAAGCTTTGGAAAAAGTATATCTGATTGAGAAAAAGATTGATTTCGTTATAAATACAGCAGGTATATTATTGAAAATTCCTTTGATGACAATGAAATATGATGATATTTTAAATTTAATACGTGTAAATTATTTGGGAGCGATAAATGTAGCGAAGGAATCATTCTCATATTTAGCGAAGTCTCATGGAGGTTTATTACTATTTACTTCCAGTTCATATACACGAGGCAGAGCGATGTATAGCCTATATTCATCTTCAAAAGCTGCAATTGTGAATTTAGTTCAGGCTTTATCTGAAGAATGGAAAAGTTATAATATAAAGATTAATTGTATTAATCCGGAAAGAACTAAAACACCTATGCGTATCCAAAACTTTGGTATAGAACCGGAAAATAGTTTATTAAGTCCCCAATTTGTTGCAGAAACTTCAATAATGACATTACTTTCTGGATTGACGGGACAAGTTATAGATGTCAGACGTAAAACAGACTGACTATGAATAATCTTCATTTTATAAAATGGGTATTTAGTAATAGAAATTATACTGATATAATATATCGTTTAATTTCCTTATTTCTAGGATATCCATTATTGTTACTTTCATACTTAATTCCAAGAAGTAAGAGAAAATGGGTTTTGGGATATAAAGTGGGTTTTACGGACAATGTGAAATATTTATATAGATATTTATATAAATATGAGAAAACAGTAATTCCTATTTGGATATCTTCTAATAAATCGGAAATATTGTTATTAAGAGAAAAAGGTATTAATGCATATTATAGATGGAGTTTATATGGGCTATATCATTGTTTGACATCCTACTATTATATTTTTTCTTCTCATTTATCAGATATTAATTATTGGACTTCGGGAGGATGCTTTGCTGTAAATCTATGGCACGGTGTTGGAATAAAAAAAATTGAGTTTGCAACAACTGTTGGCATTGATTCTAAGATATATGTAAAAAATATATTTAATCGTATTTTATTTCCTTATTTATTTCGTAAGCCTGATTTATTCCTTTCTACTTCAGTGTTTATGTCAATGCATTTTTCTAAATGCTTTCAAATAGATATACGTAAATGTCTTAATTTGGGATATCCTAGATGTGAGTTATTCTTTTTAAATGCAAATTTAATAAAGAAATATGTAGAAGAATATGAACCGCAAGGAGTTAATAGGCTGATAAAGGATATACAAGAATTTTCCCATACTATTATTTATATGCCAACTTTCAGAGATGACCAATCTGATTTTATGTTAGCCTCAGGTATTAATTTGGATTTATTGAATGATTTTTTGGAGAAACGTGATGAACTTTTTTTATTTAAGTTACATCCTGCCACTGTAGTATCTAATGTTTCAAGTATATTTTCTAACATTCGTTTCTTAGATAAGGATGTAGATGTTTATCCAATATTACCATTTACGGATTTACTAATAACAGACTATTCTTCTATTTTTTACGATTATTTGTTATTGGATAAAGGTATTGTTTTATTCCCTTTTGATTATGAAAAATATATTTGTCAATGTAGGGATTTGGCTTTTGATTTTGATGATTATACTCCAGGTGTTCGAGCCTATAGTTTTGATTCATTAATGGAAATATTATCTGATTGGAATTATGGTAATAGTTTGACTACTGAACAAAACAGAATAAAAAAAATATTTTGGGGAGATATTCCGATGCAAAATTCATGTAAGGTATTAACTCGTTATATTATAAATAATGGTAGCAGTAATAATGTCGATTTATAAAAATGATAAATTGATATATGTAGCACAATGTGTTGACAGTTTGCTAAAACAAACATTTAAGGATTTTCATGAAAGTGGTATAGAACACTTCTTCATGGAGTTAAATGATAGTCGGTTTCATGTTTATGGTAGAGATGAAAATTATGGGTTGGCATATTCATTGAATGAGTTGTTAACTATTGTACTATCTAAAGGGTATGATTACGTTCTCCGTATGGATGCTGATGATATTTGTCTTTCAAATAGATTTGAAAAACAAATAATCTATATGAACAATCATAAAAATATAGATATATGTGGAGGACATATTGAAGAAATGGATGAAAACAAAAAATCTATAGGGGTTATAAGATATCCTCTATCACATGATGAAATGAAATGTTTCTTTGGGAAAAGAAACCCATTGGCACATATGAGTGTTATTTTTAGAAAATCTTATTTTCATAAAGCAGGTTTATATCCCGTTGATACGGATAAAGATGAAGATACAATATTTTGGCTAAATGGTTTTTTATCAGGATGTAAGTTTGCCAATATAGATGAAGTGTTGGTACGGGTACGTGTAAATAAGGATTTTTATTTAAGAAGAAATGGTTTATCAAAAAGTCTATCTGATTTGAAAAATAGATGTCTTGTTATTAGAAAACTGAACTTATCATATGTGAATTATATATTTGCTTGTGCTCGTTTTGTTATATTTATTATTCCTATCCCTCATGTAACTCAATTTGCTTATAAGTTTTTAAGATAATTTTACAAGATTGAATGTTTATCAAATCTCTCTTTGACCGTGGTGCATCACTCTTCGGTTTAATCTTTTTATTCCCGGTTTTAATTATAATCAGCATTTTGATTCGTATCAAGATGCCCGGAGGTCCTGTCATATTTAAACAGAAAAGAGTTGGACAATATGGGCGGTTGTTTACGATGTATAAGTTCCGTTCAATGACTGTCGCCCATTCTGGAAGTTCCATTTCTGTAAAAGGAGAGAGTCGTATCACTCCGTTAGGAGCAGTACTCCGGAAATATAAATTGGATGAATTGCCGGAGTTATGGAATGTGTTGATTGGTGACATGAGTTTCGTTGGCCCTCGTCCCGATGTTCCCGGTTATGCTGATAGGCTTGAGGGGGAGCATCGGAGAATACTTCTCTTAAAACCCGGCATTACCGGCCCCGCAAGTTTAAAGTATCGGAACGAGGAAGAATTATTGGCAGAACAGAAGGAACCTCAAAAATATAATGATGAGTTTTTGTTTCCGGACAAAGTGCGGATAAATATTGAATATTTGGATAGTTGGTCTTTTTGGAATGACATCAAAATCATCATTTACACAGTGCTTGGGAAAGATTTATAAAATCCTTTCTTTCCTTTTTATTCCCCACTACGTGAGGAAATCGAATCATTAGAATAATCACATATATTTTATGGATAAGAGAATTTATCTTTGCCTCGCTCACATGAGCGGCAAGGAGATGGGCTTCATACAAGAAGCTTTCGATACGAACTGGGTGGTTCCACTCGGTCCGAACGTAAGCGGCTTTGAACAGGATTTGGAGGCTTTTGTAGGTGAGAATAAGCATGTGGTGGCTTTGTCTGCCGGTACGGCTGCTGTACACTTGGCTTTGGTGGCTTGTGGAGTGGGACAGGGTGATGAAGTGATGGTGCAGAGTTTTACGTTTTGCGCATCGAGCCATCCTATGACTTATCTGGGTGCTACTCCTGTGTTTGTGGACTCAGAAGGGGATACCTGGAATATGGATCCGCAGCTGCTGGAAGCGGCAATCAAAGACCGCATCGCTAAAACTGGTAAGAAACCAAAGGCTATTGTCCCGGTTTATCTATATGGTATGCCAGCCAAGTTGGATGAAATAATGGCTGTGGCGGAGAAGTATGGCATTCCGGTGATTGAGGATGCTGCGGAAGGTTTCGGCAGTAGGTACAAAGGACGGGTTTGTGGTACGTTTGGCAAATATGGTGTGCTGTCTTTCAATGGCAACAAGATGATAACCACCAGCGGTGGCGGTGCCTTGATTTGTCCGGATGCGGAGGCAAAGAAGGAGGTTATGTTCTATGCCACACAGGCACGTGAGGCTTATCCTTATTATCAGCATGAGAAGATAGGCTATAACTATCGCATGAGTAATATCATCGCAGGTGTTGTCAGAGGACAGATTCCATATTTGGAAAAACATGTTGCGAGAAAAAAAGAGATCTATCTGAGATATCAGGAAGGTTTTAAAAAGCTTCCAGTTAAAATGAATCCATTTGATTCGGAAAACAGTGAGCCAAATTACTGGTTGTCTGCAATGATTATTGATGAAGCTGCTATGTGCAGATAGGTAAGAGGTGAACAGGAAGCTTTATATGTTGCCGAGGAAGGTAAGAGTTGTCCGACAGAAATTTTGGAAACATTGGCAAAATTTAATGCAGAAGGACGTCCGATATGGAAACCAATGCATATGCAGCCAATTTACAGAATGAATGGATTCGTGACAAGAGAAGGAAACGGAAGAGCAAACACAAATGCTTATATTAACGGGGGAAGTATTGGAAAAGATGAGAAACCGTTGGATATAAGCATGGATATCTTCCAGAGAGATTTGAGAAATACCATCCGCAGATTATTATTAATGCCGCAGCTCATAAGCATGTTCCATTAATGGAGCATAACTGTGTGGAAGCTATTTACAATAATGTATTCGGTACACAGAATCTTGTAGAGCTTTGCGAGGAGTACGGAGCAGAACGCTTTATGATGGTATCTACAGACAAAGCGGTTAATCCAACAAATGTTATGGGTGCTACAAAGAGAATGTGTGAAATGATTGTGCAGAGTGCAAGCACACATGGAAAAGTAAAATTCAGTGCTACACGATTTGGAAATGTACTGGGTAGTGCAGGATCAGTTATTCCGTTGTTTAAGCGTCAGATTGCAAATGGCGGTCCGGTTACTGTTACAGATAAGAGAATTATCAGATACTTTATGACAATTCCGGAGGCTTTACAGCTTGTTCTTCAGAGTGGGGCGATTGCGAATAATGGAGAATTATTTGTTCTGGATATGGGACAACCGGTTAAGATTATGGATCTGGCAGAGAATATGATCCGTTTATCTGGCGTCCAGGGAATTGAAATTGTTGAAACTGGGTTAAGAGATATAATAGGGACAACCAAGAAAAACCTTTGTTTTTCAATGGTGTAGCAGTCCTAAGTCAAAATATTTATACAGGTTTTACATGACGTTAATGGGATAAGTTACATCATAGGAAGAAGAAAGGGAGACTCTGGAATGTTTCTTTTTAACCCATTGAAGCATAGAACAGTAAAACAAGAAGTGATTTTGACTTAGCCTGCGTTTGCCGTTAAAAGCATTCACGGGCTATTTGTCGTATTTAAATATGTAATGGAGTTGAAAATTAGGAAAGAATGATTAGTGACTATGAAATCCTTTTTTACATATAAAAAACTCAAACTTCGCACATAGATTTTGCCTATGCACCTTGAAAATTCAATATCTGGC
>OLVT01000798.1_pt1 | contig 32413 bp, 31 predicted proteins | sample 1673241 | NCBI WGS metagenome assembly OLVT01 (sample SAMEA3178936, study PRJEB25190) | human gut metagenome | biome: human gut; feature: human-associated habitat; material: faeces | place: Austria | collected 2013 | reverse complement strand
GTTCACGGCTCAATTTGATGAAGTTTACGGCATAACCTGATACGCGGATGGTTAGAAATGGTAAGCTTATCGGCCGTGAACATTTTTATCTTACAACTGTCCCGGGAGATACCGGCAAAGATATTCTTACAAGTTTCATAAAGCAATATTATATTGGAACGCCTTTTATTCCAAGGGAGCTTTTGGTGCAGGAAGAGGTGGAAGAGCCGGAACTTTTGTCACAGCTCCTTAGCAGAAATCAGAATTATACAGTAAGAATTGTAAATCCTAAAAAAGGAAGTAAGGAGAAGCTTGTTGAACTTGCAGCAAAGAATGCAGGCAATCTTTTGGAACAAAATAAAGAAAAATATAGAAGGGAACAAAAACGTACTGTAGGTGCAGTGGAGGAAATAGAGGAACTTATTGGTATTACGGGAATCCATAGAATGGAAGCCTACGATATATCCAATACTAACGGTTACGAGTCCGTTGCATCAATGATAGTTTATGAGGACGGAAAACCGAAGCGTAATAATTATAGAAAGTTTAGAATTAAGTCTGTTAAGGGTCCTGACGATTATGCCAGCATGAGAGAAGTTCTTACAAGAAGATTCCGTCACGGAATAGAAGAACGTGAAAAGCTTGATATGGAAGAAAAAGACTACAAACTTGGAAGTTTCAGTAACTTCCCGGATATTCTTATGATGGATGGTGGAAAAGGTCAGGTAAACATAGCTCTTGAAGTTTTGGACAGCCTTAACCTTCATATTCCTGTTTGTGGAATGGTAAAGGACGATAACCATAGAACACGAGGACTTTATTACAATAATGAGGAAATTCCTATAGCAAAGAATTCGGAAGGATTCAGACTGATTACAAGAATGCAGGATGAAACTCATAGATTTGCAATAGAGTATCATAGAAGTCTTAGAAACAAAAAACAAGTACATTCAATACTTGATGACATTCCTGGAGTAGGTCCGGCAAGAAGAAAGGCATTAATGAGAGAATTTAAATCCATTGAAGGAATTAGGGAAGCTACAGTGGAACAGCTTAGTCAGGTTGATACTATAAGCGAAAAAGTGGCAAAGGACATATACAAATTTTTTCATTAATTAATATATACAAAAAAAAGCTGTAATGTTAAAATAATGTATGACAATGAAAAATGGTCGTGAAAAATTATACTTGTAGCGAAAGGAGCAAATTTATGAAAAAAATTAAATTTACAAAAATAATAGAAAACTACAATTTAAAGAATTATATACCTGAAATTGATACGGATAAGATTTATATTAATACTCCGGAAGTTAATAGACCGGCGTTACAGTTAGCAGGTTTCTTTGATCATTTCGATAAGGAAAGAGTACAGATTCTTGGAAACGTGGAATATGCTTTCATTGATAGTATGGAAAGACAGAACAGACTTTGGGTGTACGAAAAGTTAATGAGTAGTGGAATTCCATGTCTGATTTTATGTAGAGGGCATGAAGCAGATGATGATTTGATTGAAGCAGGAAGAAAATATAATGTACCTGTTTTAATGACAGAATGGACTACATCAAGATTTGATGCAGAACTTACAAGATGGCTTAATGTTCAGCTTGCACCGTGTATTACAATCCATGGTGTTTTGGTAGACGTTTATGGTGAAGGTGTTTTGATTATGGGTGAAAGCGGAATCGGTAAAAGTGAGGCAGCCCTTGAATTAATTAAGAGAGGCCATAGACTTGTAACTGATGATGTTGTAGAAATAAGAAAGGTAAGTGATGAAACATTAATTGGTGCATCACCTGAAATTACTAAGCATTTTATTGAATTAAGAGGTATTGGTATCATAGATGTTAAGGCTTTATTTGGTGTTGAAAGTATTCTTGACACAGCCAATATTGACATGGTTATTAAGTTAGAAGAATGGGATAGAAGCAGAGAATATGATAGACTTGGAATTGAAGATAATTACACAGAATTTCTTGGAAATAAAGTAGTTTGCTATTCTATTCCTATCAGACCGGGTAGAAATGTAGCAGTTATTGTTGAGTCGGCATCAGTAAACCACAGACAGAAGAAGATGGGTTACAATGCTGCCAAAGAATTATATAAACGTGTAACTGACAATCTTATGAAGCAGAATGACGAGGAGGAATAGAAAAAAATTATGAAAAAGTATTGTTTTGGAGTTGACGTTGGAGGAACAACAGTTAAAGTAGGACTTTTTACAGTAGAAGGTCAGCTCCTTGATAAGTGGGAGATTATTACAAGAACAGAAAATAATGGTGAAAATATTTTATTTGATATATGTGAATCATTAGAAGCTAAGTTAGACGAAAAGTCTATTGATTTAGATGAAGTTAAGGGAATCGGCATTGGTTTGCCGGGACCTGTTTTAGATGACGGAACTGTATTACAGTGTGTTAACTTAGGTTGGGGTAAGTTTAATGTATCAGAAAAAATGTCTGAAATGTTCCACGGAATAGAGGTTAAGGCAGGCAATGATGCCAACGTTGCAGCTCTTGGTGAAGCGTGGAAAGGTGGCGGAAAGGATTTTGATGATATCGTTATGGTTACACTTGGAACAGGTGTAGGCGGAGGTGTTATTTTAGAAGGAAAAATTCTTACAGGACATAACGGTGCAGCAGGCGAAATCGGTCACATGCATGTTGAAGATGGTGAAGAACTTAACTGTAACTGCGGCGGTTGCGGATGCCTTGAACAGTATGCATCAGCTACAGGTGTAGTGAGACTTGCAAACAGATATATTGCAAAGAATAGTGAATCAACTAAGATGACAGAATTTGGTGAAGACATTACAGCAAAAGATGTTTTCGACTTGGCAAAAGAAGGAGATAAGGGTGCTGTAGCTGTTGTTGAACAGATGAGTACATATCTTGGAAAAGCCATGGCAAGTATTGCAACAGTAGTAAACCCACAGGCATTTATTATTGGCGGTGGTGTAAGTAAGGCAGGTCAGTATCTTATTGATGCCATTGCAGATGTTTATGTTAAATATGCTTTCCCAGCTTGTAGAGAAGCAAAAATTGCTCTTGCAGAATTAGGAAATGATGCAGGAATTTATGGTGCGGCAGCACTTATAGTATAAAAAGTAACTAGAGGTTTTAGGAGGATTCAATGGATAACGCATTCATAGAAAAGATTAAAGAAGTAGTTGGAGAAAAATATGTAAAAGAGAATGAGAGCATGGCATCTCATTGTACTTTCAGATGTGGAGGAAACGCTGAATTATTTGTAACTCCGGGCAGTATTGATGAGTTAACACAGGTTGTAGCACTTTGTAGAGAGAATAATGTGGAATTTCTTGTTATAGGAAACGGAAGCAATCTTTTAGTTAAAGATGAAGGCTACAAAGGTGTAATAATCGAAGTTAATTCAAGAATAAGTTTTATTGATGTTATTGGTGAAGATATTGTAGCCGACGCAGGTGCAAAGCTTTCAGCAGTGGCAGTTACTGCAATGGAGAACGACCTAGGTGGTTTTGAGTTTGCTCACGGTATTCCGGGCAACATTGGTGGTGCCGTAATGATGAATGCAGGTGCTTATGGTGGAGAAATGAAACAGGTTCTTAAATGGGTTAAGGTACTTGATAATGAAGGAAACATTATTACACTTGATGCATCTGAGCTTGAAATGGGATACAGAACAAGCATTATTGAGAAGAAAGGTTATATTGTTCTTCAGGCAAGAATTGGTCTTAACATTGAATTTTCAGAGGATATTGGTTTGATTATGCAGATGTTTATGCAGAAGAGAAGAGCAAGTCAGCCACTTGAATATCCAAGCGCAGGAAGTACTTTCAAGAGACCTGAAGGATATTTTGCAGGTAAATTAATTGACGATGCAGGGCTTAGAGGATACAGAGTTGGTGGAGCAATGGTATCAGAAAAGCATTGTGGTTTTGTAATTAATTACGATAATGCCACAGCAACAGATGTTATTAATCTTATGAAGGATGTACAGGCTAAAGTTAAAGAGAAGTTCAATGTACAGTTAGAACCTGAAGTTAGAATTATCTAAAAGTCTAAGTATGAGGGAGTACAAATGCGATTAGTAATAGTAACAGGTATCTCAGGGGCAGGCAAAGTAACTGCCCTTAAGATTTTTGAGGATAACGGGTATTATTGCGTAGATAATCTGCCAATAGATTTAATTGAAAGTTTTGCAGATATTCTTTTTGGACAGACTAATGAAAAGAATAAAGTTGCAATTGGAGTAGATATCAGAAGCGGAAAAAATCTTGAGAAGATGTCAGAAGTTCTTAAGAATATGAAAGCAAAAGAACAGAATTATGAGATTTTGTTCTTAGACTGCAACAATAATACTTTAATAAAGAGATTTAAAGAAACACGAAGAAGTCATCCAATGGGTGACAGAGATAGTGTTGAAAATGAAATTAATGAAGAGAGGGCAAAGCTGGAATTTTTAAGAGAACAGGCTGATTATATAATCGACACCAGCAATCTTCTCGTAAAAGAACTAAGAGGAGAAATAGAAAAGATATTTGTTTTAAACAGAGATTACAGAAATCTTTTTGTTACAATAATGTCTTTTGGTTTCAAGCACGGTGTTCCGGCAGATTGTGATTTGGTATTTGATGTAAGATTTCTTCCAAATCCATATTATGTGCCTGAGCTGAAACACAAAACAGGTAATCAGAAGGAAGTACAGGATTATGTTTTGAACTCGCCTGTGTCACACGAATTTCTTGATAAATTAGTAGATATGATTAAATTTCTTATTCCAAACTATATTGAAGAGGGAAAGAATCAGTTGGTTATAGGAATTGGTTGTACAGGTGGTCATCACAGATCAGTAACAATAGCTAATGAATTATATAATCAATTAAATAGTTCAGACGCTTCTTATGGAATCAGATTATCTCATAGAGACATAGACAGATAGTAGAAATAGTAGGAAGTGGCATGAGTTTTTCAAGTAAGGTTAAAAAGGAATTAGCAGGTCATATCAGTAATGCAACACATTGTCGAATAGCAGAAATTGCAGCTATTATTTCTATGTGCGGAAGTGTACTGATAGACGTTGATGAAAAGTATTCCATAAGAGTCAGAACTGAAACCGATTCAACGGCAGAAAAGTTTAAGACTTTGGTGTGGAAAACATTTCATATAGATGCAAAAATTGTTGTAAAAAAGAATGCATATTCAAAAAATGCAGAGACATATACTATTACCATAAAAGATCACAATCAGGCAATGAAAGTCTTAGAGGCAACTAAATTAATTGATGATCAGGGGCAGATAGGAGAGAATCTTTCAGTGACCAATAATGTTGTTATAATGAAAGATTGTTGCAAGAGAGCCTTCATAAGAGGGGCATTTATGGCAGCAGGTTCCATAAGTGATCCTAACAGCTCTTATCACTTTGAAATTAAGTGTAATAACGAAAAAAAGGCTGAGCAATTAATAAAATTACTAAATAAATTTAATATTGAGGCAAAAACAGTTGCAAGAAAAGGTCATTTTGTGGTATATATCAAGGAAGGCGAAGGAATAGTTGATGTTTTAAATGTAATGGAGGCTCCGGTAGCTTTAATGGAAATGGAGAATGTCCGAATCCTAAAAGGCATGAGCAACTATTACAATAGGCAGGTTAATTGTGAGACTGCCAACATTAAGAAGACAGTAACAACTGCATGCAGACAGATAGATGATATTAATTATATCATTGAAAATGAGGGCTTAGAATATTTGCCTGATAAGTTACAGGATATAGCAACATTGCGAGTTGAAAATCCTGACGCTTCGTTGCAGGAGTTAGGTCAGATGCTTGAACCGCAATTAGGAAAATCAGGGGTTAATCACAGATTGAGAAAGATTTGCCAGATTGCAGAGGAAATAAGGGGAATCCCCAAGGAGGAAAGGTTATAATGATAACAAAGGATGTAACAATTGATATTAAGCAGGCTACAGATGCAAGTCCGGTGGCAAAATGCGTACAGTTAGCTAGTCAGTTCAAGAGTAAAATATATATTGAAAATGGAGCTACAAAAGTTAATGCTAAGTCAATAATGGGAATGATGGCATTAGGAATTCTTTCAGGAGAAGAAGTAAAAGTATCTGCTGAAGGAGACGACGAGCAGAATGCAATTGATACAATGGTAAATTACTTAACAGCTAATTAATCGAAAATAGCATGAAATAAAAAATCCTTTCTGTCGGTGACGGAAGGGATTTTTTTGTGGTGATTACGTGTTGTAAATATAAAGCTTGTCCACATTCAAACTTATACATATCTGCCCACGGAAACATATTCCAAGCTTTATAGTATAAATTCAAAGGCAATTAAACCCGGTAATTCCCCATAAGTCTTTGCTCTTAATTCTAATATATAGTATAATTATTTAATTAGCAGTAAGGTTAATGAGAAGAATATAAAAGAATTAAAGAGTAACATAAAAGTAGACCATAAAAAGAAGAATAACAGTGAACATATATTACCAAAAAGAAAGGAACAGCTTATGAAACTTATATCATGGAATGTTAATGGAATCCGTGCCTGTGTTACAAAGGGCTTTATGGATTTCTTTAATGAAATAGACGCGGATATTTTTTGTATACAGGAATCAAAGATGCAGGAAGGACAGCTTGAACTTGAAATGCCGGGATATTATCAGTATTGGAATTATGCTGAAAAGAAGGGATATTCAGGAACAGCGATTTTTACAAAGAAAGAGCCAATGGATGTGAAGTATGGCATTGGCATAGAGGAACACGACCACGAGGGAAGAGTTATAACGTTGGAGTTTGAAGATTTCTATATGGTTACATGCTATACGCCAAATTCACAGAACGAACTTAAAAGACTGGATTACAGAATGCAGTGGGAAGATGATTTTAAGGCATATCTTAAGAAGCTTGAAGAATCTAAACCGGTAGTTTTATGTGGTGATTTGAATGTGGCACATAAGGAAATAGATTTGAAAAATCCTAAGACTAACAGAAAGAATGCAGGCTTTACAGATGAAGAACGTGAAAAGATGACTAAGCTTTTAGATGACGGATTCATAGATACATTTAGATATTTCTATCCTGATTTGGAAGGAAAATATAGTTGGTGGTCATATAGATTTAAAGCCAGAGAGAAGAACGCAGGTTGGCGTATTGACTATTTTATTGTATCGGAAGCATTAAAGGACAAGCTTGAAGGGGCTGACATTCACACAGAAATACTTGGCTCAGACCACTGCCCAATTGAACTTGACTTGAATATATAAAGACAAAATAACAATTAAACAGGTGATTATATATGAATTTTGCACATTTACATGTCCATACAGAATACAGTCTGTTGGATGGCTCAAGTAAAATTAAAGAAATTACAAAAAGAGCCAAAGAGCTTGGAATGAACAGCCTTGCCATAACAGACCACGGTGTTATGTATGGATGCATAGATTTTTACAGGGCAGCACTTGAAAATGGAATAAAGCCTATTATCGGATGTGAAGTGTATGTGGCACCGGGTTCACGTTTCGAAAAAGAAGCAGGGGACAACGAAGACAGATATTATCATTTGATTTTGTTGGCAGAAAATAATGAAGGATATGCAAACCTTTGCAAAATAGTTTCAAAAGGATTTGTGGAAGGATTCTATTACAAACCACGAGTTGACTATGAAGTATTGGAAAAATACCACGAAGGAATTATTTGCCTAAGCGCCTGTCTTGCAGGAGAAGTACAGAAGTATCTGGCAAGAGGGGAATACGAAAAGGGAAAAGAAGCTGCCTTAAAATATGAGAAAATATTTGGAAAGGGTAATTATTTCCTTGAAATGCAGGACCACGGTATTCCGGAACAGGCAACAGTTAACCAGCAGTTAATGAGAATGAGCGAAGAGTTGGGAATTGACCTTGTTTGTACTAATGACGTACATTACACTTTTGCAGATGATGTGGAGGCACACGATATACTTCTTTGTATTCAGACCGGAAAGAAGAAAGCTGATGAGGACAGAATGCGTTATGAGGGGGGACAGTTCTACCTGAAATCACCGGAAGAAATGTACCGGCTTTTCAAATACGCACCTCAGGCAATGGAGAATACACAGAAAATTGCCGACAGATGTAATGTTACATTTGAGTTTGGAGTAACAAAGATTCCAAGTTTCCCTGTGCCGGAAGGATACACATCATGGACTTACCTAAAAGAACTGTGTGAAACAGGACTTCACAACCGCTATCCTGTTTTTAAGGGAGAAGTTGACCAGAACTGTCATTTGACAAAAGAAGAACTGGAAGAAAGATTAAATTACGAATTAAATACAATAAAGAACATGGGATATATTGAATATTTTCTGATTGTTTGGGATTTTATTCATTATGCCAAGTCTAACGGAATTGCAGTTGGACCGGGAAGAGGTTCAGCGGCAGGAAGTATAGTTTCTTATTGTTTGGAAATAACAGATATAGAACCTATGAGATATAATTTGCTCTTTGAACGATTCCTTAATCCTGAGCGTGTATCCATGCCCGATATTGACGTAGACTTTTGTATTGAAAGACGACAGGAAGTTATTGACTACGTAGGTAGAAAATACGGAAAAGACCATGTGGCTCAGATTGTGACTTTTGGAACATTAAAGGCAAGAGGTGTAATAAGAGATGTTGGACGAGTTCTTGATATGCCATATGCTCAGGTAGATAATATAGCAAAAATGATTCCACAGGAGCTTAACATTACTCTTGATGGAGCTTTAAAACAAAATAGAGAATTAAAAACATTATACGATTCAGATCCAGAGGTAAAATACCTTATTGATATGTCAAGAAGACTTGAAGGACTTCCACGACACGCATCAATGCATGCGGCAGGTGTAGTTATTTGTGGAAAACCGGTAGACGAATACGTGCCATTGTCAAGAGCGGCAGACGGTTCAATTACAACACAGTATATAATGACTACTTTGGAAGAACTTGGACTTTTAAAAATGGACTTTTTGGGGCTTAGAAACTTAACTGTAATACAGAATGCCCAAAGATTCATAAAGAAGAACAGAGGCATAGAACTTGACCTGATGAAAATAGACTACAATGACAAAAAAGTTTTGGATTATATTGGAACAGGAAATACAGAGGGAATATTCCAGCTTGAAAGTGCCGGAATGAAAAACTTCATGAAGGAACTTAAGCCTCAAAGTCTTGAAGATATTATCGCCGGAATAGCTTTGTACCGTCCGGGACCAATGGATTTTATCCCTAAATATCTTGAAGGAAAAAATAATCGAGATAGCGTTACTTATGACTGCCCACAGTTAATTCCAATACTTGAGCCAACCTATGGATGTATTGTTTATCAGGAACAGGTAATGCAGATAGTTAGGGATTTGGCAGGATATTCACTTGGCCGAAGCGACCTTCTCCGTAGAGCAATGTCAAAAAAGAAACAGGCAGTAATGGAAAAGGAACGTCAAAGCTTCGTATATGGAAACCGGGAAGAGGGCGTAAAAGGCTGTATCAAAAACGGCATAAGTGAAGAGATTGCAAACAAAATCTACGATGAAATGATAGACTTTGCAAAGTATGCATTTAATAAGTCCCATGCGGCAGCTTATGGCGTGGTGGCTTACCAGACAGCATACCTTAAATATTACTATTCAGCAGAATTTATGGCAGCAATGCTTACTTCTGTAATGGATATTTCAACTAAGGTAGCAGAATATGTTTACTCATGCCGTTCAATGGGAATAGAAATTCTTCCACCGGATATTAACGAAGGTGAAAGTGGATTTTCGGCTAAGGGCAACAGCATACGATATGGACTTACAGCCATAAAGAATGTTGGTAAAAACATTATTGACGGCATAGTTGAGGAAAGAGAAAAACACGGCAAGTACACTGATTTGGAAGATTTTATTACAAGAACAGCCAATCTTGGTGTAAACAAAAGAGCAATAGAAAACTTTATCAAAGCCGGTGCCTTTGATTCACTTAATGCCACAAGAAAACAGATGATGATGGTTTACATTCAGATTCTTGACGGGGTAAACAAGGAAAACAAAGACGCATGGGAAGGCCAGATGTCTATTTTTGATATGGCAGATGACAGTACCAAAGAAAAGTATAAAGTAAAAATGCCTGATGTAGGAGAGTACACCGTTGACCAGAAATTAGCTTTTGAAAAAGAAGTTATTGGAATATATGCCAGCGGTCATCCACTTCAGGCACAGGAACAGAAATGGCGCAAACACATAACAAATATGTCAATTGATTTCACCGAACCTGAAGAAGGGGAAGAGTCAAAAGTTCCTGACAAGAGCAAAGTTGCCGTAGGCGGAATCATTAGTGCCATAACAAAGAAGTTTACAAAAACAGGACAGCAGATGGCTTTCATAACATTGGAAGACTTAGTTGGAACAGTTGAAGTTGTAGTATTTCCAAGACAGTTTGAGAGAAGTCGAATGTTAATGGAAGAAGGTCAGAAGATTTTTGTAAAAGGCGAGGCAAACATAGAAGAAAATTCTGCAGGAAAAGTTTTGGCTAACTCAATTGTATCTTTCGACCAGGTTCCGTCAGAACTTTGGATAGCCTTTAAAGACAAGGAAGAGTACATGGCAAAGGAGAAAGAACTACTTGAAACATTACTTCTTCACAAAGGTGGTGACAAGGTAATGATAGCTTTGGCAAAAGAGCGTCAGCAGAAAGCATTGCCAATAGAATACAGAGTTGATGCCAATAATCAGTTTATTGAAGAACTAAAGAAAACTTACGGACAGGATTTTGTAAAATTAAGAGTTTAATATTCAAAAGGAATTATAATGACTAATTTAAATATAAATTTTAAGAAAATGCTTAAAGAAACAAAATTCAACGCTGCCAGAATAATAATAGTTGGATTTCTTTGGGTGATAATAGTTGGAACATTAATGCTAATGTTGCCGGTAAGTTCAGCTAAAGGGCAGTGGACGGATTTTGTGACAGCATTATTTACAGCCACCACATCAACCTGCGTAACAGGATTGGTTGTGGTGCCAACTTATGCCTACTGGAGTCTTTTTGGAAAAGTAGTCATATTAATACTTATACAGCTTGGCGGGCTTGGAATTATCAGCATAGCCACAGGCGTATTAATTATAATAGGCAAAAAAATAAACTTAAAAGAAAGACGATTAATTCAGGAGTCATACAATCTTGACACAAGTCAGGGCGTTGTTTTGCACATAATAAGAATATTTTCGGGAACCTTTGCAGTGGAAGGCATTGGAGCAATACTTTACAGTTTTAGATTTATTCCAAAATACGGAGTGGCTAAAGGCGTGTGGTATTCTGTGTTTCATGCAATTTCAGCTTTTTGCAATGCAGGAATCGACCTTCTTGGAGACAACAGCTTTATGGCGTACAAGGGAGATGTGCTGATTAATATAACGACAATGTTCCTTATTGTGGTAGGTGGAATAGGCTTTATAGTATGGTGGGATATTTTGAAAAACATAAAGAATATTAGAAATAAAAAGTACCCACTTAAAAAATTCTCTGAAAGGTTGTCACTTCACTCCAAGATAGTTCTTACAGTAACGGCAATTGCAATATTTGGAGGAGCAATCTTAACGTTTGCTTTTGAATACAACAATCCTGAAACATTGGGAACTTTAAAGACAGGTGAAAAAATTCTGGCATCATTCTTTCAGTCAGTAACTCTTAGAACAGCAGGTTTTTGCACAATAGATCAGGCGGGGCTTAGAAATGCCTCAGTACTTCTTGCTTTTTTCTTAATGCTAATGGGTGGCTCACCAATGGGAACTGCAGGAGGAATAAAAACAACAACAGTAGCTTTGTTATTCCTTGATGTAAAATCAGTTGTTACGGGAAAAAACGCAACAGAGGCATTTAAGAGAAGAATAAACAGAGACAACATTAAGAACGCATTGGCAGTGATGACAATGGCCATTAGCATATTAATGATTGCAGTTATAGCACTTACATTTACGGAAACAGGTTCTCTTACCAAGATATGCTATGAAGCATTTTCGGCAATAGGAACGGTAGGTTTAAGCATGAACTTTACGGCAAGTCTTTCTCTTGCAGGCAAGCTAATAATTATCGTCTTAATGTTTTTTGGAAGAATAGGACCTATAACAATAGTAATAGCATTGGCGAGAAAACGAAGAATAGACCAGCACATAAAGGACTTACCTGAGAAAAAAGTGCTTATAGGATAGATTAAAGAAAGGACAGCATTAATGAAAGAAATCGCAGTATTCGGACTTGGAACTTTAGGAAAAAGCCTTGCCATATCATATTCAAATATGGGTGGAAAAGTTATAGCCATAGACAAGTCACAGGAAAAAGTAGATGAAATATCAGATTATGTTACTTTTGCCATTCGTGCAGACCTGACTGAAGAAAATGTAATTAAAGGTCTTGGAGTGGCAAATGTGGACGTGGCAATAGTTACAATAGGTGAAAACTTTGAGGCAAGCATAATCGTAACTGCCGTATGTAAGGAAATAGGAATCCCTTATATAATAGCCAAGGCAAGGGACAAATTGCAGGGCAATATTTTAACTAAAGTTGGGGCAGACGAAATAGTTTATCCTGAAAGTGAAACAGGAATCAGAATGGCAAAGAACCTTGCTCACGGCGAAAAGTTTATGGATATTGCAGAAATATCTGACACATTTAGCATAATAGAAGCAAAAGTTCCTGAAAGTTGGGTTGGAAAGAATCTAATGGAATTAAGCCTTAGAAAAAAATATAAATTTAACATTATAGCAATAAAAAAAGAAGGAAAATACAAAATTAATCCTGACGTTAACATTCCTTTTAAACATGGAATGCATTTGGTAGTTTTAGGCGAAACAGAAAAAATGGCAAAGGTATTTAAGTAAAATGGTAATAACATCAACATCAAATGAACAAATAAAAAAATTAATACAGTTAAAAGAAAAATCAAAAGTACGAAAAACAACAGGAACATTTACAGTGGAAGGCAAGAAAATGTTTGTTGAAATACCGGCAGAGGACCTTGTAAGTGTATATGTTTCAGAAACTTTTTTGAAAGAAAACGGTGAACTGGTAAAAGACAAAAAATATCAGATAGTAAGCGACCAGGTATTTAAGAAAATATCAGATACAGTTACACCACAGGGAATAGTTGCCGTTGTAAAGCAGAAATCATACAGCATAGACTACATTATAGAAAAAAGAAACAAGGAAAAAAGTTGCATAGTAGTGCTTGACAGACTTCAGGATCCGGGAAATATGGGAACAATTGTAAGAACCGGGGAAGCAGCAGGTATATCAGGCATAATAATGAGCAAAGACAGTGCAGACATATACAATCCTAAAGTTATACGTTCAACAATGGGTTCAATATTCAGAGTGCCTTTTTCAATAGTGGATGACTTGGCAGCAGCAGTTGACACATTAAAGGACAACGGCATTACAACATATGCTGCCCACTTAAAGGGAGAGCTTTACAATTCGGGAAGCCTTACAAAGAACTGCGCACTTTTAATCGGCAATGAGGCAAGGGGCTTAAGCGAGGAAATATCCGCAAAGGCAGACAAGCTAATAAAAATTCCAATGCACGGAAAAGTTGAATCTTTAAATGCAGCAGTTGCAACAGCGATACTAATGTATGAGGCGGCAAGATAAAATAAGCTGATGAAAAAAGTATTTGTATATAATGAAACAAAGAGAGATATTGACTTTTTAACAAAGAAAGGTGAGAGCTGGTTTAAAGCTATCAAAAGGTTTGTATCATATGCAACAAGTAAAATATAAAATAATAGGAATAACTATTAGTATTATTTGTATAGCATTGATGAGTATAATTATTTATGATTGCAAAGAGAGAGTAAAGAAAGAAAAACAAATACGAAAAAAATTAGGGGTATTTGTTGATATTATATTGGACATATTAGATTGGTATCAGTTAGTGATAGTAATTATAGTCGGATTAATTATAGGGGTGATTCTAATTATATATTCATAAACAGTAAATAGACATTGATTATAATGGACAAAAATAATTAGCTAATATAATAACAATAGTGCCTATGTAATAACTTTAGTATAGGGGTATAGAAAAAAAGGATTTTATTATCTGCAGAAAGGTGGTAAAAAATGGTAGATATTTGTGTTGTAAAAAGAATGTTATCTGAAAAATACAAAATATACAATGACAAAACGAAGTTATGTATTACGCAGAATATAGAAGTGGAGTTTCTGGAAAATGAAATCACAATAATGTGTTGGGATTTTGAATATGTGTACTATTCCTTTGACTACCGTAGTGAGAAAGAAATGTTTGAAAGTATAAATTCTTTTATTGAAACACTTATAGATAGACCTGTTAAGATAAAAGAATATTATTACAAAAATAAGTTATATAAAAAAACTTTAAATCAACAAGATGATAAAGGTGTTTGGAAAAAAATAGGAAGTTCAAAGCGATTTTCGATTATTTTCAAAAGAAAAAATATAAAAATGGTTGAAAAAATATTCAAAAATAAAAAAGAGGAACGTTATGAATGTTACATTGAAGGGAAACGGTGAAAAAATTATTTGTATACAACAAAAAGAACAAAAAGTAATATATAACGGAGAAAATACTCTAATAGATAACAGAATGCCGATTTCTCTTTCGTCTGTCAATACGAAAACAATAGAATTATTTTATAGAAAGTTTTTTATACCTGGAAAACTTGAAATTGTGTTTTTTAAAGTGTTGTTTGAAAATGGTGGGAATGCTAATTTGGTGCTTAATACCTTTGATTATTATTACAATAAATGCCGGTAAATATAGTATTTATATATGGATTATAGATTGTTGCATAATTTTTGCTTTAATAGTGAAAATATCATTAGAGTATCATAAATTTTGCAATATCAAAAGACAACTCAATCTACAAAAAAAGAATAAGAATGGGTTTGTAAATTATTAAATTAGAATAAAAAGAATAAAGAACCCTGTGTTGTACCGATTCGATGTACAACACAGGGTTTTGTTTATTATAACGCACCAAGTGTTTCAATTGCTTTGTTTGCAAGTATTTCGTCAAAGTGTTCCATATAGAAAAGTTCTTTGGCATATGTTGGATTCTCACGAACTCCGTGTTCAGTAAGAATACTGTATATACGGTTAAGTTTCTTACCCTGTGAAGCTTCAACACATAAAGATAAGTAATACTTGTCATTGAATGGTGACTTGTATACTGAGCTGTCACCTTTAAATGTTGGAGCAATCAATCTTGAAACATCAATTACCTGGCTTAAACTGTCGAATATATAAATGCTATACAACAATGAATCATCGTTGTCATCTTTCTTGTCATTAGCGGAAGCGTCAATATCTTCCATGTCATCATCAAATTCTTCGAAATCTGTAAGGTCCATATCGGAATCTTCTAAGCGTGAAAGAATACCGTCTTTCATCTCCTTAGAAAAGAATTTTGAGAGATGTTCTTCGGTTTCGGAAGGATTCTCAACCTTGGTTATAACAAGGACGATGGTTTCAGGAGAAACAGGTATTGCTTCTACCATTAGTGGGATGTCATTGACCTCAAAACCGAAATCATCATTAGCCTGCTGCATCATATCCTGAAAAAGTTCACGGGTTTTGCCTGTTCCGTAAGCCAATTCACTAAGTTTAATGTTGCGGTCAGCTAAGTCTTCCTTACTCAGAGTGCAACGAATCTGATTATCATTGATTTTTTCAATTTTCATAAAAATCACCTCTCTATCATTAGATTCGTGTAAATTCAAAATAATTAAAACAACTATTTCTTGCTATTAGTATATCCAATATCTTAAATAGTGTAAAGTTATTAAGGTAGTAAAATCTTACGAATTGTAGTAAATAAAGCTTTTATGTAAAAAAATATATAAAAAACAAGTATTTGCAAAATAAAAAATTGCTGTAAAACAAAAATCCAAAATAACATTATCCCAATTGCATAAGCAAATATGAAATAATGCCTTTTAATACTGTAATATAATATATATACGAAAAAAATGTACGAAATATTACAATTTTTTGAAAAATAATGAATTAAGACAAAAAACTATTTGAAAAATAATTGAAAAGTACATTCAATATGTGTATAATAGAGACACGGATAATACGAATACGGAAATGTACACATAATAACAACTGTTTAACTTAATATATATCACAAGGCATTGACCGCCTATTTAGTTAATATAGTTAGATTTATTATGGAGTTTCCCTAAGAACGAGAAAGAGTCATATTTTGTGGCTCTTTTTTCATTAATAAAAATTATGAAAAAATTTATATTAATGAAAAAACCTACCGTGGATATTTATTCTTTTTTTATGTTGAATGTGGTATCATAGTAGATAGACATTAGCTTAAGGAGGATTTTGATTTGAGAAAAACTATAAATAAACTATTTTTGATTATAACCGTAATATCAGCACTTCTGCTAACTACAGGATGTGACTTGTTTATAAAGACTAACAAGGGGCAGGTTGACCAAAAATGGTACATGGGACTTACCTACGAGGATGACAATGGCAACGACACGGATTACACAATAGGGACAGATGGAACTATTGCAGCAGTGGCTTTGGAAGATGGATATGGCGATGAATTCGGAATTATAAGGGGCGAGGAAGCTTACCTTAATATCAACACCATTATAAAAAATATTGACAAAAGATTTTATGTGGACGCAACCAACAACCTTGTAATGTTTACTGACGCCACAAAAACTTACAAAACTAAAATAGGTGGTAAGACGATAAATGAAACTGAAAATACAGACTATGTTATTTCTTTTATGGACGGAAAAAATTGCTATGTTAATGTAAAGTTTGTTAAGAAATACGTGGATTTTGATTATAAAGTTGTGAAGGCGGAGGGAAAATCTCCTGCAAGAATTGTTCTTAAATACACATCAGGCGAGAAAAATCAGATGACTGTTAAGAGCAACATTGAAATGCGTACAAAGGCAGATTACCAGAACCTTATTGTAACTACTTTGAAGAAAAATACCAAGGTTACAGTATTGGAAGAAAGCGGCGACTGGACAAAGGTTGGAACTGACGACGGTTTCATGGGCTATGTGCCTGCAAAGAAATTAAAAGATAAAGAAACAAAGAAGACTGAGTTTAAATCTGACGCAGATACATATACACATGTTTTGATGAATAAAAAGATTAGTTTAGGTTGGAATGCAATAACGAATCTGACTGCTAATGGCAATTTGGAAACAATAATTGAACATACAAAAGGTTTAAATGTTATTTCTCCAACATGGTATTCTTTGTCTGACAATAAAGGAAACTTAAGATCATATGCTTCAGCAACTTATGTTGAAAAGGCTCACAGCAAAGGGCTTAAAGTATGGGCTTTGGTTAATGATTTTGGAACTCAGGACAAGGCAAGCAAGGAATACACGAAGAAAGTGTTAACAGATACTACTAAGAGAGAAAATCTTGTTGATAACATTATGACAAACATAAAAGATTATAATCTTGATGGCATTAACATTGATTTTGAGTTTATTAATAAGGATATTATTAACAGTTATTTGCAGTTTTTGAGAGAACTTTCAATTGAATGCAGAAAAGCAGGAAAGGTTCTTTCAATAGATAATTATGTGCCATCATCAGGCTCAGAATATTACGACATTGCACATCAGTCTTTGGTTGCAGATTACATTATTATAATGAGTTACGATGAGCATTACGCAGGAAGCAAGGAAGCAGGTTCTGTTTCATCAATGACTTTCACGGAAAAAGCCGTAAGCGATGCCATTGCTTTAACAGGTGATGCGTCAAGAGTAATTAACGGTATGCCTTTCTACACAAGAGCTTGGATTACAACTCCTGCAACTGATGGCAAAAAGGGCGAAGGCGTTTATGTGGAAGATGCAACTAATGGCAATTACTACCTTTCAAGTCAGGCAATTACAATGGATAAAGCTAAAGAACTTTACACTAATGCAAAAGTAAAGCCGACATTCGATGAAACAACAGGTCAGAATTTTGTTTCATATGAAAAGGGAGACAGCACAGTGAGCATTTGGCTTGAAGATGCTACATCCGTAAAATCAAGACTTGATATTATGGAAAAATACAAGCTTGCAGGTGCAGCTTACTGGAGATTAGGTCAGGAAACAGACAGCATATGGGATACAATTTATCCGTATTTCAAATAGGATGTTTTCACAAACTAATCTAAATAAGGATGAAAAGGATAATCGGAAATCGTTTATTAAAAAGTGATTTTCGCAATGACTATTTATGAGTGGTAAGGTTAATGATTTAAATAAAGATATTAGCAACAATGTTGATTTAGAAGAAAGTTATGATTCTAAGAAAGCTAATAAGTATATGAAAGAAGCAATTAAGCAGGCTAAGAAAGCTGCTTCAATAGGTGAAGTGCCAATTGGCTGTGTAATTGTTTATCAGGACAAGATAATAGGTCGTGGTTACAATCGAAGAATGGTTGACAAGAACACGTTATCTCATGCAGAGCTTAACGCAATAAAGAAAGCTAGTAAGAAACTTGATGACTGGCGCCTTGATGATTGCGAATTGTATGTAACTACTGAGCCTTGCCAAATGTGTGCAGGTGCCATAGTTCAGGCAAGAATTAAAAAAGTCTACATAGGTTGTATGAATCCAAAGGCAGGTTGTGCCGGTTCTATTATGAATCTTCTTCAGGTTGATAAATTTAACCATCAGGTCGAAATGGAAAAAGGTATACTTGAAGAAGAGTGCAGTAATCTGCTGAAAGATTTTTTTAGAAATTTGAGAAAAAAGCAGAAGGATTGAAAAATCTTTATTGACAAAGAAAATTAGTATAAGGTATACTATATTTCTGACCGACAGTTGTCGGTACTAAATTTGATATAACATTTCCGCGCAGCCGGGAAGATAGCGGCGTCCTGTACCTGCAATCCGCTACAGCAGGGGTGATGGTCGGCCTCGGGTTTATTTTGTAGGGCTGCCCTTTATAAGTGATGTTGACGTTTGGGTCTTATGCAATGGAATCCTGTGAACCGTGTCAGGTCAGGAATGAAGCAGCACTAAGCAGATCATTTCATGTGACATGAGGAAGCCTAGACCGAGTTAACTGTAAAGGTAACGCTTATGGAATACTCACAAAGCAGATCGCGCGGATTTAATAATTAATAAAAAGGTGAAACACAGAAAGAATTGTGTTTCACCTTTTTAAATGCCAAATTACCAAAATATATTGCTTGTAACCATTTCCAGTTTATTATATAATAAACTCCAAAGGTGTAAAAGGGCTTACAATGCCCTTGGAATCCATAGCAGTTACTTTTAGGAAAGGAGATATTATGTCTTATACAGCATTATATAGAAAGTTTCGACCTTCAACATTTGATCAGGTTAAGGGACAGGACCACATAGTTCAGACATTAAAGAATCAGATTAATGCCAACCGTATCGGACATGCCTATCTTTTTTGTGGAACAAGAGGAACTGGTAAAACAAGTGTGGCAAAGATTTTTGCCAAGGCTGTCAACTGTGAGCATCCCGTTGATGGAAGCCCTTGTAATGAATGTGAAACATGTCGTGGAATAACCAATGGAAGTGCCATGAATGTTATTGAAATTGATGCGGCATCTAATAACGGTGTGGATAACATTAGACAGATTCGAGATGAAATACAATATTCGCCTTCAAGTGGTAAGTACACAGTGTATATCATCGACGAGGTACATATGCTTTCCATAGGTGCTTTTAATGCATTATTAAAGACACTTGAAGAACCGCCGGCATATGTTATTTTTATTTTGGCTACAACAGAGCCACATAAAATACCTATAACAATATTGTCACGTTGTCAGAGATATGACTTTAAGAGAATATCAATAGACACAATTGCGGCAAGATTGTCCGAATTAATGGAAAAAGAATCAATTGAAGTTGAGGACAAGGCCATAAGATATGTTGCAAAAGCAGCAGACGGTTCAATGCGTGATGCCTTAAGTCTTTTAGACCAATGTATAGCTTTTTATTTGGGACAGAAGTTAACATATGACAATGTGCTTGACGTTCTTGGCGCTGTAGACAATGAAATATTCAGCAGACTTACAAGAAGCGTAATAGATTCAGATGTAACAACAAGCCTTAATATTTTGGATGAAATAATTATGCAGGGCAGAGAGCCGGGACAGTTTGTTAATGATTTTATATGGTATTTAAGAAATCTTATGTTAATTAAGACATCAGATGATGACGAAATAATGGAAGTAATTGATGCGTCAGCAGAAAGAATAGAAGCTTTGAAAGAAGAAGCACAGATGGTTAATGTAGATGTTATTATGCGATACATTAGAATTCTTTCAGAATTATCAGGACAAATCAAATATTCGTCACAAAAACGTGTTTTAATAGAGATTGCATTAATAAAGCTTGCAAAGCCGGCAATGGAAAGAGACGTAAGCTCACTTAATAACAGAATCGCTATTTTGGAAAAGAAAATAGAAGAAGGAAACTTTACGGTTAATGTGGGGGCAGCTCCACAGGCGGCAGGCAGTTCAGGTGCAAATCCGGAACCAAAGCCTAAAAAGGTATTTGAAAAGGCTATACCGGAAGATGTGCAGTATGTTGTGGATAACTGGGGTTCAGTTAGAAGACACATATCCAATCCGTACAAGACTTTTCTGCAGGATGCAAGATTTAGCGTAAAAGGGGAAAACACACTTTTAATAGTTTTTAATCCGGGAGCAATAGGCTACGAAGGCTGCTCGAAACCGGAAGTAATTGAGATGCTTAACACTTTGATAAGTGAAGAAATAAAGAAGCAGGTTAAAGTTGAAGTAACTATGCTTGAAAATAATCAGACTTTCAGCGATTACTATCAGGAAGTCGTAAGCAAAATAAACATGGACATTGAAGAGGAGGATTTTTAAAATGGCAAAGCGAGGAGGATTTCCGGGAGGAATGCCTGGAAACATGAATAATATAATGAAACAGGCTCAGAAGATGCAGAAGCAGATGGAGCAGGCACAGGCAGAATTAGAAAGTTCAGAATATACAGCAACATCAGGTGGTGGAGCTGTTGAAGTGACTATTTCAGGCACAAAAGAAATAACAAAGATTAAATTAGATCCTGAAGTAGTAGATCCTGATGATATAGAAATGTTAGAAGATCTTGTTATGGCGGCAGTTAACGAAGCTATCCGTAAGATGGATGAAATGTCAACACAGAAGATGTCGAAGATAACAGGTGGGTTAGGTGGACTTTTCTAGAAAGAGGTAAGCACAGTGGATTACTACAGTGGTTATATAACAAAACTAATCGAAGAATTATCAGGGTTGCCGGGAATAGGACCTAAAACAGCAGGGAGACTTGCTTTTCATATTTTGGATATGCCAAAAGAACAGGTTGAAAGTCTGGCAAATTCTATGATAGACGCAAAGAAGAATGTAAGATATTGTAAGTGTTGTTACACACTTACAGACCAGGATATTTGCCCAATATGTAGTAGTAAGGAAAGGGACCACAAGACCATTATGGTAGTGGAAACAACAAAGGATATGGCTGCATATGAGAAAATAGGTGAATACAAGGGCGTTTATCACATTCTTCACGGAGCAATTAATCCCATGGCGGGTATTGGCCAGAATGACATTAAGCTTAAGGAATTGTTTGAGCGTTTGAAGGACGATGTTAATGAAGTAATTATTGCAACTAATTCAAGCGTGGAGGGCGAGGCTACAGCTATGTACATTACAAAGGTCATAAAGCCACTCGGAATAAAAGTTACAAGAATAGCAAGTGGTGTTCCCGTAGGTGGGGACTTAGAATATGTGGACAACGTTACTTTGCTTAGGGCTCTTCAGGGAAGAGTTACAGTTTAGAATTGACAAAGGAATGAGGAAGTCAAATGGATAAAAGCGAGTACAACTTAAAAATAGAAGAGTTAAAAACAGCTATGCACGCTCACGATTTTGAAAAGGCAGTTGACGTGGCAGATTCATTGGATATCAAAAAAATCCGTGACAACAATCTGTTAAGTCTTATTGCCGACGCCTATGAATTAACAGGCGATAATGAGCAGGCTAAGAAAATATTGCTTATGGCATATGAGAATACTAACACAGGAAGACAGTTAGCATATAGGTTATGCCTTATTTCCATAAAATTAAAAGAACTTGATGAGGCAAACGAATTTTATCAGGACTTTATTGAAATGGCACCAAGAGATTCGGCAAGATTTATTTTAAAATATAAAATGACAAAAGCTAAGAAGAAGCCGGTGGAAGAATTAATAAAGATTCTTGAAGATTACGTTAACATTGACATGGAAGAAAAGTGGGCTTATGAACTTGCAAAATTATATGATATTGCAGGCGAGGGCGAGAAATGTGTCAATATGTGCGACGAAATAAGCTTATGGTTTGCGGAAGGAAAATACGTTGTTAAGGCAATGGATTTAAAGAAAAAATATGAATCTTTAACATCCACACAGCAGGACAACTACAATAAAAAATCAGAAAATAAGTCTAAAGAGCAGGAAGAAAAGAAAGCTTCAACTCAGGAGCTTATGGATAAAATAATGGAAAAAACATCTATTAAGTCAAGAATAGATGAAGCTGTAAAAGAAGCCAACGAACGTAAGGCGGAATCTAAAACAATAGAAGAAGTTACAGGCACAGAGAAAAATATAGATAAGATAAAAGCTGTTGGAAAAGAAGCGGCAGATACAGAATCTTTTGATTTTCCGGAAATTAATGAATCTGTAGTGGAAGAAATCAAGCCTTATGATGATATAGAAGGTGCAACAATTGATGTTAACAGCATGACTCATCCCCAGGAAGTTGAAGAAATAAAAATTCCGGGAATTAGTGATGATCTTAATGAGCTGGAATCAGATTCAAGTGATAAAGCTGAAGTTGAGAAGGAAGATGTTGTAGCTAAGACTGACAAAGAGAAGAAAAGATTGAAGCTTAGACCTTTTAGTGTTAAACCTAAAAAGACAGAAAATCCTTTAAAGGAAGATAAAAAGGTAGAAGCACCGGTTAATGCAAAGGTTACACTTGAAGAAGATAAAGATTTCAAATTGATTAACCCGGATGATGTGTCTAAAGTTGAAGAACCGGTTATAGATGACTTAGGTGAAGATACAACAGAAACGGTTGATATGGAATTTGATGAAGATATGGATATGGTTATGAAATCAGATGAAGAGAAAGAAGACATATTAAATGTTGATGATGTAGAAGATATACTTCATCAGTTGCAGGCAAGAGGGATTCTTAAAGCAGAAACTGTTAATAGTGCCGTAAGCATTATTGAGAATGTAAGAGAGACTAAGAAAGAATCTAAAGAAGAAAAGCCTGATGAAAAAGAAGTTAGCACTCTTGACAGATGGCAGGAGGATAATGTTGAAGTAGAAAAGCCTTTGGAAAAAGAGCAGACTTCAGTTGAAGACAATACTTCAGATAATGAGAAAAAAGAGCAGACTTCGGTTGAAGACAATACTTCAGATAATGAAGAAAATAAGGCATCCCAGGTTGAGATTCCTGATTTGGAAGAAATACCTGATGAAGTAGAGGATTTGCCGGAAGAACCTGAAAAAGAAGAAGTTGAAACCACAGAGAATCAGGATGCATCTGAATTGGAAGTAATAGAAAGTCAGGAAGAAGAACCTGAGGTTGATATTGAGAAGATAGCAGAAAGCATACCTGATATAGAAGAAATTCAGTTAGCAGAAGAGGCTCAGCCGGAAGAAATTCCGTCTGAACAGGAAGTAGCTGAAAATGTTCAGAAAGAAGCTTCTGAAACAGCAGAAGATTTAGGCAAAACAGCAATATTTACTATACCTAAAGCCGACATTGAAACAGGTAATAATACAGGTGAGGTTGTAGTAGATGAGGAACTTCCTAATATTGATGAACCTGAAATAGATTTAGAAACAGGTATTCCTGAGCCGGATTTGGGTAAAGATACTAAAAATGCAGAAGAAAGCACAGAAAACGAAAATGCAGAGAGTGTAGATGCTGAGAAATCGGAAAGTACTGAAAATGAAGAAGCTGTACAGGAAGAACCGGCACAGGATAATTCAATTAATTTAGATATACATTCAACTAAGGACTTAAGTGCCAAGGTTGAGGTGATTTCAGGGACAGACTGGGAGCAACCTGAGTATGAGGAAAAACTTGAAGAGGAAGAAGAGCAATTAGAGGTAGCAAAGGAGGAAGCAGAAGAAGGCACTCCTGAGCGCACAAGTGAAGGTGAGTTACTTAACAGAATACTGAATAAGAACAATGAAGAAATTCCTGAACCGGAATTAGTAGCTACAGAGGAAGAATTAAGTGTATTTAAGAACTTCTTTAATGTAGAAGGTTTGGAAGACAATATTCAGGAAGTAGTTAAGGAACTTATTGCAGGTTATACACCTAACGGTAAGTCAACAGATGGTAATGTGGTTATTCTTGGCGAAGAAAAAACAGGAAAAACATCATTAGCAGTTGAAATCATAAAATTAGTAAATAAGAAACGTGGCAGACGTAACAGAAGATTGGCTAAGATTGATGCTACAGCACTTAACAAGAGAGGATTTAGAAATTCACTTAACAAATTACTTGGAAGTGATTTGATTGTTGAGAATGCAGAAAAGCTTGGTGCAATGATTTTAAGTGAAGTTGTGGACGTTTCAGGAATGTTTACTGACGATATGCTTATAATACTTGAAGGTGAAACTGAGCCAATGGAAAAAATGCTTAAGGACTCACCACGCTTATCAAAGGTATTTAACCACGTTATCCGTATTAAACAGTACGATATAAAGGAATGGGTTGAATACGGAAAAAGATATGCTAAGGACAAGGGATATGTAATGGAAGAACTGGCAAGTCTTGCCTTTTACAAGGCTATCGATGATTACTTTGGTGAACACAAGGGAATCGGAAGAGCTGATGTTGAGAAACTTGTAGATACAGCCATTGCTAATTCTCATAAACTTGGCAGAAAATTATCAGGTTTATTCTCATCAAATAAAAATGATGATGGATTATATATATTAATAGAATCAGACTTTATTTTTTAACACAGGAAAGGATGTAAAAATGGAAAATTTACAACTTGCAAAAATTGCAAACCAGGTACGTAAAGACATTGTAACAGGTGTTTACAATGCAAAATCAGGTCATCCGGGTGGATCTCTTTCAGCAGCAGATATGTTAACATTTTTGTATTTTGAAGAGATGAATGTATCACCTGAAAAGGCAAAAGATTCTAACAGAGACAGATTTGTATTATCAAAAGGTCATGTTGCACCTGCACTTTATAGTGTATTGGCAGAAAAAGGATATTTCCCAAGAGAAGATATCAAAACATTAAGAAAACCTACATCATATCTTCAGGGACACCCTGATATGAAGAAAATACCGGGAATCGATATGTCTTCAGGTTCATTAGGACAGGGAATCTCAACAGCAGTTGGTATGGCTATGGCAGGAAAGATGGACAATGCCGATTACAGAGTATATACAATGGTAGGCGACGGTGAAAGTGAAGAAGGTCAGGTTTGGGAAGCTTCAATGTTTGCCGGATTCAGAAAGTTAGACAATCTTGTAGTTATCGTTGATAACAACAATCTTCAGATTGATGGTGCAATTGATGAAGTATGTTCACCATACCCATTTGACAAGAAGTTTGAAGCATTTAATTTCCATGTAATTAAAATAAATGGACATGATTTTGATGAAATTAGAAGTGCTTTAAAAGAAGCAAGAGAAACTAAAGGTATGCCTACAGCTATTATTATGAATACTGTAAAAGGTAAGGGAGTTTCATTTATGGAGAATCAGGTTTCATGGCATGGTTCAGCTCCAAACGAAGAACAGTACAATATCGCTATGGAAGAATTAGAGAAAGCAGGTGAAGCATTATGTCAGAAGTAAAGAAAATCGCAACACGGGAAAGCTACGGTAATGCTTTGGTAGAACTTGGAAAAGAGCATGAAGACGTGATTGTACTGGATGCGGACCTTGCCGGCGCGACAAAGACAGGAACCTTTAAGAAGGCATTTCCGGAGCGCCACATTGACTGCGGAATCGCGGAGGGAAATATGATGGGAGTTGCGGCAGGTCTTGCAGCGACAGGAAAGGTTCCGTTTGCAAGTTCTTTTGCCATGTTTGCGGCAGGACGTGCATTTGAACAGGTGAGAAACTCCATCGGATATCCGAAGCTCAACGTCAAGATCGGTGCAACCCATGCGGGTATCTCCGTAGGAGAAGACGGAGCAACCCATCAGTGCAACGAGGACATCGCCCTGATGAGAACGATTCCGGGAATGACCGTGATTGTGCCTTCTGATGATGTAGAAGCAAAGGCGGCAGTAAAAGCGGCATATGAGCACGAAGGACCGGTTTATCTGCGTTTCGGACGTCTGGCTGTGCCGGTGATCAATGACAATCCGGACTACAAATTTGAACTTGGAAAAGCTATCACTCTGCGCGAAGGAAGCGACGTGGCAATCATCGCAGCAGGACTTGAAGTAAATGAGGCTCTGGTAGCGGCAGAAAAGCTTGCAGAAGATGGAATCCAGGCAGAAGTCATCAATATGCACACCATCAAACCACTGGACAGGGAAGCTGTTTTAAAAGCAGCTGAAAAGACCGGAAAGATCGTGACAGTGGAAGAACACTCTGTCATCGGCGGACTTGGTAGCGCTGTCTGTGACGTAGTAGCTGAGACAGCATGTGCAAAGGTCATGAAAATCGGTGTCAACGATGTCTTCGGAGAATCCGGACCGGCAGTCGAACTGATCAAAAAATACGAACTGGACGGCGAAAGCATCTATAAGAAGGTAAAAACGTTCGTAGAGAAATAGAGAAAATAATAGGGGCTCTCCCGCATGGCGGGAGGGCCCTTTTGTCTGCATTTGCGGGATTGTTATGCGAACCAGTAGCCGCTGTAGTCGTATTTGAAGACACGGTACCACCAGGTAGCTCCACTTCCCGTTAAGGTCTGGATCAGGTTGTGGTCCTGATCAAATTCATTTGCCTCAAAGGCGCTTCCACTGTCCGTCAGAAGATTGTCACCAACCTGCTGTACGGAGCTGACGTAGCCGGAATAGGTGACAGGGACGCTGTCAACAAGTGTAAAGGTTCCGGCAGTTTCATCGACAAGATATTTATAATAATAGGACTCATCCCCTTCGGTTCCGGAATAAGTGCCGTCATAATTTTCATCACTGTCATAGTCGTAGTCACGGGTGCTGATTGTAGCATTATTGTTATTGTACATGGTCAGATAATACTGTCCGTCGGATAATTCATCTGAAGTCTCATAGGTCACGCAGTGCTGTCCTGCCTGGAGCGTAAAGTCTCCAACCTGCTCAAGAAGCAGATCTTCATATCCGGTTCCCTCCCAGAACTGGTCGGAACTGATGAGATAATCCACGGTCGGACTGCCGTAAATATCGCTGATCTTGATGATGCTGGATGTTTCCCGGGAACTTAGAATCAGAGAATCGTCCCCTATAAGGCTGAGGGAGTTGATATGCATCCAGTCAAAGTCCTCCTCATCACTTTCGAGAGAATTGAAGTAATCCGTAAACAGTAGTATCATAATTCTGTAATAATTATGTGAAGGATTCGTAATCACTTCTTGAAAAAACTGTGATTTTTGAAAGTCAAAAGGAAGGCGGAATGAATGATGACAAACACAGAGCCTGCATTGTGTACTAACGCGCCGACAACCGGGTTTAAAATTCCAAGGATGGCAAGAATGATCGCGAGAAAATTCAGTGCCATGGAAAAGGTGAGGTTGCAGCGGATTGTAAACATCATTTTCCGTGACAAGGCAATCAAATGAGGAAGTTCCCGGATGTCATCATTAACGAGCGCGATATCCGCCGCATCCACAGCGATATCACTTCCAACCCCGCCCATCGCAATCCCGACAAATGCTTTTTTCAGAGACGGAGCATCATTGATTCCATCCCCGATCATGCAGACTTGTATCTGCCGTTTCTGGGACTGTTCAATCCAGGAAAGCTTTTCCTGCGGGAGACAGCCGGAGTAAACTTCTTCGATGTGCAGCACGTCTGCAATGTGTGCCGCGGCATTTCGGTGGTCTCCGGTCAGAAGGACGGGCGATACGCCGGTAGACTTGACCTGGCGGATGGTTTCGGCAGCGTCTTCCCGGAGGGTATCGGCAAGAACGAGAAATCCGGCAGCCTTGCCGTCAACAGCTACGTAAATAACTGTGCATCCCTCATCCAGCCAGGAAGAAGCCCGGGCAGGGAGCTCGTCCGAAAATGTATCCGTATGCTCTTTTAACAGCTGCTCATTTCCCGCAAGAACAGCGTGTCCATCCACTCTGGTAGAAACTCCACGCCCGGGAATCATGTGAAACTCTTTCGGAGAAGCTGGGACAGCCCCGGTCTGCTTTCGGAAATCAGAGACGACGGCCTTGCCAAGAGGATGCTCGGAGCGAAGCTCGGATGAAGCCGTAAGACGGAAAAGGTCCGTGTCTGAAAGTCCTGGAAGAATACTGTGGATGGTCTCTACATGCAGATTTCCCTCGGTCAGTGTTCCGGTTTTGTCAAAAGCGATCTTTTTTACCATGGAAAGCCTCTCAAGGGCATCTCCTTCCCGGACAAGAAATCCATGTTTGGTTGCGTTTCCGATGGCTGCCATAATGGCGGTAGGGGTGGCAAGAACAAGGGCGCACGGGCAGAATACAACAAGAATTGTTACGGCGCGGATGATCTCACCGGTGAAAAACCATGTAAGAACAGCCGACACAAGAGCAATGATGACAATCCAGGTGGCCCACCTGTCGGCAATTCCGACAATCTTTGCCTTTCCGGCATCGGCAGACTGTACAAGGCGGATCATTCTCTGGATAGAGCTGTCTTCGCCTACCCTCAGTGCTTTCATATCAAAAGAGCCGTAGAGATTGACAGTGCCGCTTGAGACATCATCTCCGGCTTCTTTGTCAGCCGGGAGAGACTCACCTGTCATGACGGCCTGGTTGATGGAAGTCTGTCCGGATGTAATGATGCCGTCCACGGGAATTGTCTCGCCCGGAAGAACGCGCAGCAGATCGCCGGCAATTACATCGCTTGCAGGGATGATTTCTTCACCGCCGGAAGTAATCCGCCTTGCTGTCCGCGGCGTGAGATGGACAAGCTTCTCAATCCCGGCACGGGCTTTTGAAACAGTAAGATCCTCCAGAAGAGCGCCAAGCTGCATGATGAAAGCCACCTCGCCGGCCGCAAAGTCTTCTCCGATGATCAGGGATGCAACCAGGGCAATAGAGACAAGTATATCGGCCTTGATGTCAAAGGCCGTCACAAGACCGATGACCGCTTCCAGGATGATCGGTATTCCGCACAGGATCACGGAAATCCATGCCAGATCAAAAGGAAAGGGACGGATCCCGAAAAGACTCGCAAGAAGAGCCGCAAGTGATATAGAAAGAAAGATGATATCCTTTTTGATTCCGCCCCATTCCAGAATACGTTCCAGTGTTTTCATAAGTATTCTTCTCCTTCCTTTATACCCATACAGGTATATGTTTAAGAAAATTATACCTATAGGGGTATGGGTTGTCAAGGAAGAAAAAAGGAAAGCAGACGTTCTGAAACAGCTTCCCAGTTGATGATATGGAACCAGTTGTCGATATAGCTGCCGCGTAGATTATGATATTTCAGATAATATGCATGTTCCCAGACATCCAGAGGGAGTACCGGGTAGAAACCGAGTGTGAGAGGATTGTCCTGATTCGGAAGAGCCATGACGGCAGGAGAGCCGTCCGGACTGATAACCAGCCACGCACAGCCGGATCCGAACTGTCCAAGGGCAGCCGTCTTCATGTCCGAGAAAAATTGCCGGCCGGTGTCATAGTACTCCAGTATGGCCGGAGCAATCTCCTGTCCCGGCGGGGCCATGAGATCAAAGTAAAGGTCATGGCTGTACACACCGCCCCCATTGTTGCGTACAGAAGTACGAAGAGGCTCCGGAATATCTTCCAGACGGGACAGGAGCTTTGTCAGTGTCCAGGAATGATACTCGGGAGCATTCACAAGAGCGTCATTCAGATTATCCACATAAGTCCGAAAATGCCTGTCATGGTGCAGACACATCGTCTCGCGGTCGATAAACGGCTCCAGCGCATCGTACGGATAGGGAAGCGGCGGAAGATGAAAAGGCCAGGTCATTTCTGTAATCAAGGTTTGATACCTCCTTTTGCTGTTCTAATGACAATATAAGCAGATATCGGAAGAGAAATGACAAAACCGGTTTATTTTTCAGATCATGTTTGCAAAACGTTCAACAGCTTTTGTAAATTTTGCAATCGTTTCATCAGCGTCTCCGTGTTCGATTCCGTCGCGTACACAGTGCTGAATATGGCCCTCCAGAACGACCTGACCCGCTTTGTGGAGGGCGGATTTAGCAGCATTGATCTGCGAGAGAATGTCTTCGCAAGGAACGTCTTCATCAATCATCCGGTCGATGGCCTGGACCTGGCCGATGATCTTTTTCAAACGACGGTGCAGGTTTTCTGAATCCATACATTGTCTCATGGGAAATCACCTCCTATACCTGTGGGGGTATATATTGTATTATCACGAAGTCACGCCGGAATGTCAAGGCGATTCTGACGCCGCTGTCATGGACAGATAGCGGTTCAACCGGGTCTCCACCAGCGTGGCAACCAGATCTGCAAACATCGTCAGGTCGCCGTTTACTGCGTATTTCTCCAACGCGTCAAAATACGCCAGCCTGTCTTCCTTACGAATAGAAACCGCCGGGAAATCATTCAAAAGGAGCTGGTAGTTCATAATCAGCCGGGAAGTTCTTCCGTTTCCATCCGGGAACGGATGAATGCGTACAAACTCGGCGTGCGTCCACGCCGCCAGTTCAATCAGATTTAACTGATCCTTTTTCCACGCAAGATCTGCATAGAAATTTTTCACCTGGCGATCCATCTCATTCGGCGGCGGGGGCGTATGCTGCGCGCCAGAGATATAAACTTCTATATTTCGATAAATCCCGCCCGTAAAAATATGCTCCATCAACATCGCATGAATATCTTTTACAATTTTTTCGTCCAGAGGCATCTTTTTTTTCTATGCATTCTTTCACATAACGGTAAGCGTTCTGATGATTCACAACCTCATAAATCTCCCGCATGTGTTTTCCGCCGATAGAAATACCATCCTCCAGAAGAACCTTCGTCTCCATCAGTGTCAGCGTGTTTCCTTCGATGGCAGTGGAGTTGTGTGTATTCAATCTCAAATGCATTCTCAAATGTAAGCAGAGTGTATTCCGGAATGAACGACCGCAGCGCTTTTAAACGGTCGCGCTTTTCCAGTATCGTTCCGTAATCCATATTCTGCCCCCTTTCCCGGCCATCCTTAACGCCAATTATCGTATTTAATCTGTATTCTATCATAAATAAAAACAAAAATAAAGCAGGCGACCGAAATCGCCTGCCAACCGCTTGAATGAAACAGGTGGGGTGACCCTCCCACATCTCTTTTAAGACCACCAGGGCGTGACGGCTGCCTGTTCCGTCCTCAGATTTCATTCAATATAGTTTAGTAATTATGTATTCTCATTATACCGTATCCCGGCATTTTGTCAATCGCTTTTATCATATTTCCACGCATGCCCTAAATCAATATAATGACTCAGCTGAGCATCCATCAGCGGATACATGGTACGATATGACATTTTTCCATCTGAAGAAATTTTAACAGCGACAGAAACATGCATCGAAAGATCTTTTATAAACGAAATACTGTTATCTTTGGGGTGTACACTAATATAATCTGGGCAATGAATAATTTTAGGGATTTCTTTAAAACATCGCATAAATTCATTTTCGGAAATAAAATCCTTCTTATGTCGTTCTGTATGTGAAATCCTGTCTTTCCAAAACAAAATATCTCTATCTGGGGAAAGTATTTCTTTCAAATCTGGCCTCTTACTTATGATAAATTCTACCATGCGGGGAGACAGACGTCCTAAAGAAACAAATGAAATCTTTTCTTCAAAGATATCCGCTCTTAATTCTTTAACTGTGATCATCTTTATCTTGATTTTGTGGGAAAATTATTAAATATTTTGACTGATAGATTCTATAAACAAGAATTGATGACTACAGTATAAAGTATGGATCATAAAAAGGCAATAGATATTTTCTCAAGCATCTTCTTTTTTCTCACAAAAAGCAGGCGACCGCAATCGCCTGCCAATTTCTCATATAAAACAGATGGATTTTACCTCCCAAAATACCCCGCAATCTCCTCCATCCGCCCCATCTGGTCCACCCCGAACGGACATCGCCGGCTGCAGTGTCCGCACCGGATGCAGTCTGCGGCGTGCAGCTCCAGATTGAGATAATGCTCCTTTGCCATGGCGTCGCCGTTTCTCGCCAGGTCGTAGTATTTATTCACCACTCCGATGTCGATTCCCTTCGGGCAGGGCTT
>OLVT01000789.1_pt1 | contig 32607 bp, 13 predicted proteins | sample 1673241 | NCBI WGS metagenome assembly OLVT01 (sample SAMEA3178936, study PRJEB25190) | human gut metagenome | biome: human gut; feature: human-associated habitat; material: faeces | place: Austria | collected 2013 | reverse complement strand
ACTGTGCTGGGCAAGACGGTTACTTGGTCCGCGACCGGCGACGGTGCGAAGCTCGTAGCCGCAGACGGCAAGGTCACGCAGCCGAAGTCCGGCGAGAAGGCCGTAAAGGTCAAGCTCACCGCCACCATCGACGGCGTGGATAAAGCTATCACCGCCGAATCCGAAATCCTCAACAACGGCGGCGAAATCGCTTCCTACGTCAAGGATGTCGATCGCTCCGACCAGAACGGTGCCAAGTACGACCCGCTCGCCTACAACGACGATCGTCGCGCCGACTCGCTGTACGTGGCCGCCAAGGCCGCCGATGGCAGCAAATGGGAGCCCCTGAACCGTTCGCAGTCGATTCTGTCGGTCAAGTGGGACGGCTCGCAGTCTGCCAAGCTGAATGCGCAGATGGGCTCACCCGCTTTCTTCCGTGCGGAGGACGGTACCCTTGGTGTGGTTTCCTCGCAGAACAACGCCACCGGTGCGATTTACGTGTGGGATGGCAAGGGCGACGGTGCCACGTTCACCAACGAGCGCGCTATCACCGTGACCGACAGCTCCATCGTCACCAACCCGCGCATCGTCTATGATGCCGCCTCCAAGGGCTACAAGGTCTTCTGGGCCGATGGCCTGAGCGGCGAAGGCCGTATGGCCACGCTCTCCGACCTGACTGCCAAGGCAACGGTCGGCGAGACGCTCAAGGCCGACGCGGTTGCGATGGGTGTGGGCGACGTGACCGAAGGTCTGCCCGCATGGGCCGGCGAAGGCCAGATCCGCGCATTCGCTGTGAGCTCCTCTGAATTCGATGCGTTCTACAAGAACTATGTCGATCTGCAGAACACCGGCGTTAAAGCTCTGGGCGGCGCAACCGTGGAGAACGGTGCTTCCGCCGAGGACGTCACCGCAGCGGTTTCCGGAACGCAGGCCACAATGACCTACAACGACGGCTCCACGAAGACCTTCAACGTCGACTGGAACGCCGATGATCTGGCCGCCGTGGACACCTCAAAGGCCGGCACGCATGAGGTCAAGGGCACTGTTCAGCAGACCACCGAGGCCATGTACAACGACGCTCGCGCCGATCCGGACATCTTCTACAACGAAGACGATGGCTACTACTACCTCACCGGTTCCACCTATGAGATAAAGTCCACTGATTCGACCAACAACCAGAAGGACAGCTACCGTTCCATCGGCCTCAAGCGCGCCAAGACCATCAACGGTCTGAAGGATGCTGCGGAACACATCATCATCAAGCCGGAGAACGGCACTCCGGGCCACGAAGACCAGTACCCCAACTCGTTCTACGGTTGGAGCGCGTTCATTTGGGCCCAGGAGTTCCACAAGATCAACGGCAAGTGGTGGATTGTGGCCGGCTTCCACAAGGGTGCCTCGTCCGCGAACGGTGGCTGGTGCAACAACACCATCCTCATCCCGTACACCGGCGACGAGCAGTCCATCAAGGATGGCGGATTCCTCGAGGCCGAGAACTGGGGCGAGCCGACCGTGCTGGAAGGCGCCGCATTCGACGTGACGTACTTCGAGCGCGAGGAGAACGGCAAGGCCCAGGGCTACTGGCTCTTCCCGAAGAGCGCAGGCCTGTACCTTGCCAAGGCAAAGATGGGCGATGGCGTCACTCCGCTGGTGGATGGCAGCCTTGAGCACATCTATCAGGTCAGCCAGCAGTTCGAGTACGGCAAGTATGCGCCTACCCCCGAAGACAACTCTGAAGGTTCTGATCAGGCAATCGTAGAGGCACCGTTCATGTTCGAGCATGGCGACTACGTCTACATTGCCTATGCGGGGGCCACGGTGGATAAGTATTACAACACCAACGTGATGCGTGCCGCCAAGAATGCCGACCTGCAGGATCTGTCGAGCTGGACCACGGCCGACTTCCCGTCGTTCGACACCAACGACACCTACACCGGTGCCTACGGTGCGGATGAGGCCTCGTACGAGCGCAAGCAGGCCGGCCCCGGCCACATCTCGCTTGCACATGATGAGGCCGGCAACATCGTCATGGCCTACCACGCACGCCCCTACCCGGAAATTCACTCCGGTTCCGCGGCGGGTGGCCTGTTCGATCAGGACCGCAATACGTGGGTCAAGGCCGTGAACGTGCGCGCCAACGGCATGCTCGACATGTCGCTGACCAAGGATCAGGAGGTTGCTCCGGCCAACCGCACGGTGACCATTACGGTGACCGTCGGCGAGCCTGATACGCCGGTTGAGCCGTCCATCACCGGCATCCGCGTCAAGAGCGAGCCGACAAAGACCAAGTACACGGTGGGCGAGCAGTTCTCCGCCGATGGTCTTGTGATCGAGGCGACGATGTCGGACGGCACGGTGAAGACGCTCGATGCCGCCGACTACACGGTCGGCGACGTGGACATGTCCGCTGTGGGCACCAAGACCGTCACCGTCGCGCTCAAGGCCAACGATCAGCTCACCACGTCGTTCGTGGTGACCGTGAGTGCCAAGACCGAGCCCGGTAAGCCCGGTTCGGGCGACGGTTCCGGCGATGGTGCAGGCGGCGATAACGGTAACGCTGGTACGGGGGCGGACTCCGGTCTGCCGTCCTCTGGTGCCGCCGTGCTCGGCCTTGGTGGTGCCGTGGTTGTGCTCGCCGTTGCCGGCATCTCTCTCACTATCTGGCGCAAGCGTCGCGCCTGAGCGGATCCAAATGCTCCCTCTCAGTCGGCTTCTGGCGGACGGAGAGGGAGCACCTAGTATCACCATAACTTCAATCTTCAATCCATAACTGAACACAAAACCAAAACCCACAATCAGAGGAGACACATGGGTAAGTGGAAGAAAGCGGTGGCAGCTCTTGCAGCTGTCCCGATGCTGATGGCGTTGGCGCCAGCAGCAAATGCGGTTGAATCGGATCCCACCGATTCATCGGCCGCGCAGCGGGCGCTGGCAGCAGCCCTGAAATCAAATGCCAAGGCAGCGGCAGACAGCGATCTGCTCGCCAGTCTTGATTTCGACAACGTCGCTGCAGGCGCTACTGGCACTATTGTCGATGACACCACCGGCACCAAGGCGACCATCAACGGTGCTGCCGCAGTGGCTACCAGCAAGGACGGCACTGCTGCAGTTCGGCTCGGTTCTGGATTCTGGCTGAATGTGACTAAGTCGGACGATTCTGCCGTGCTCAAGGGCCTGGATGCGGTCACGATTTCGTACGATTCCAAGTCCGCCAGCACCAATCAGGGCTGGTCGGTATTTGCGGCACCGAATACGAATGCGCAGACCTATCAGCAAGAGCATTACCTCGGCGTGATGGATCGCACCACTTCGGTGAACGTTGAGCGTTACAACAACGCTGGTAAGCGCGACACCACCGGCAATGTGAGCAAGGATGGTCTCGCCAGCCAGTGGCGTCACGTCGATTTGGTCATCGACGAGGCCGCTTCCACGCTGTACATTGACGGTGAGCAGGCCGCAACCGTAGCCCCAGCTGATGGCGCGAGCTTCGCTCAGCTCACCGATATTCTCGGCGCAGACGGCGGCGTGCTGCAGATCGGCAAGGCCAACTGGGTGAATGGCGAATACTATACCGGCGCACTTGACAACCTCAAGATTTACGGCTCTGCGCATACTGCTGACCAAATCAAGGAAGCCTACGATTCCACGAAGTCCGATGCCGCCAAGGCCGACGCTAATGCGCTGACCATTAACAACGGCAGCACTGATGTGTATTCCAACATCACACTTCCGGCCAAGGGCTCGGTTAACGGTTCCGCGATTACGTGGAAATCCAGCAACGCAAAGGTCATTACCGATGCGGCAGATGGTGACATCGCAGCTGGTGTCGTTGCTCGTCAGAAAACCGACACCAAGGTGACGCTCACTGCCACCATTACCGATGCTGACGGCAACACGGAAACCAAGGAATTCGAGCTGACCGTCAAGGCCGCCGTCGAACAGCCGAAGACCACGGACTATCTGTTTGCGCACTTCACCGGCACCGAAGGTAGCGCTACCGACGAGCAGATGTACTTCGCCACCAGCAAGGATGGCCTGAGCTGGCATGACACCCGCGAGTCCGGCGATCCGGTACTCAGCTGGAACAACAGCCAGACCGGCAACTCTCGTGGTAAGGACAACGGCGTGCGCGACCCGTATCTGGTCCGCTCTCCGGAAGGCGACACCGTCTACCTCATCGCTACCGAGCTGAGCATCCATAACCGTGGCGGTTGGGGCGCGGCCACCGCTACCACCAATGGCAGCACCAACCTAATCGTGTGGGAGTCGCATGACTTCGTCAACTGGAGCGAACCGCGCGCCGTTGACGTTGCCTCTCAGATTCCGGGAGCCGGCATGGCTTGGGCTCCGGAAGCCTACTGGGATGATGTGAACAAGCAGTACATGGTGTACTGGGCCACTGCTTCCGACGCGGACAACAAGTCCGGCGATCGCACCAATATGTACTACTCCACCACGCGTGATTTCGTGAACTTCACGACGCCTGTCAAGTGGATCGACCGAGTCAAGTCCGTTATCGATACCACGATGATTAAGGCCGATGACGGCTATTACTATCGTGTGTCCGGTGACACGTACCTCGGTGTTGAGCGTAGCAAGGATCCGTATGCCACAACGCTCACCACTGGTGACACAATTGCGAATGGTTACTACAACACTGACAGTGATCCGAACCAGTGGACGCTTGTCGGTACATTCGGTGACCTGACTGGTACCGGTCTGACCGGTGCGCAGCTGGAAGGCCCGGAGCTGTTCTTCTACAATGAAGATGACGTGCAGACCAGTGATGCGGGCAAGAAGATGCTCTACGGTCTGATGTGGGACCAGTACTCAGCCGGTAAGGGTTACACCCCATACCGTTCTGCCGATTTAGGCAGCACTGATAAGGCTGATTGGGGCTTTGCCTCTGATGTGAACTTCGGTTCGCTCAAGAAGCGTCACGGCACCATCCTGCCTGTCACTGAAACCGAGTACAACGCAATCCTGAAGGCATTCGATAAGAACAAGGACACCGAGCCAGTCACACCCGATGAAGACGGCTCCGGTCCGATTGCCGAGTATGACTTCGAAGACAGCAAGGGTACCGACACCACTGAGAACAGCAACGACTTGACCTTCAACGGCAACGCCAAGGTCTCCGAGGATGCCGAAAAGGGCAAGGTGCTTAAGCTCGACGGCTCTGACGGCACCTACGCCGAGTTCCCGAAGGGCCTGTTCGATGGCCGTAACAAGCTGACTGTGCAGATGGATGTCAAGTCGGAGATCAATAAAAACCAGTTCACGTTCGCTTTCGGCCAGAACTCCACCAAGTACTACTTCCTGAAGTACAACAACTCCGGCGAGCTCGCCAGCCGCATCACCACCAACTCGTATGGTGCGGAGGACGCGGCTAACGCTACGTTGTCTGGCAACGGCGCATGGCATCGTGTCACGGTCACGTTGGACGACAACGTGATGACCGTGTACTCTGACGGTGCGCAGGTGGCTCAGAACAAGGCGACCAAGAACAAGGTCACCGATTTGGGTAACGATCTGCTGGCCTACTTGGGCAAGTCCTTCTACAACGACCCATACTTCAAGGGTTCGTTCGACAATGTGAACGTGTGGAACCGCGCGCTCACTGCTCAGGAGGTCGAGAAGACCAGCCCGATTGCTCTGCAGGGTATTTCTGTGGGCACTGTGCCGTCTGACCCGAACTCGCTGCGTGGCACTGACGACCACTCTCAGGTGCGTTCCACCCTCGACTGGTCCGCGAAGACCGTCACCACCGTGCTCAACCGCCGTGGCGACGCGGCCAAGGTGCCCGTCAAGGTGACCGTCAACCGTGGCGACGACTCCATCAAGCTCACCCTTGATGGTCAGGCGTTCACCAATGGTGGTACGGCCGACCTGGCTAAGGACCGTACTTTGGTCGTTGATTTGGGCGACGGTGCGCCGCAGACCTGGACGCTGAAGAAGGTCACCGTGGGCAACAACCCGGTACTGCCCGGCCAGTACGCCGACCCGGACATCGACTACTTCGACGGCAAGTTCTGGATTTACCCGACCACCGACGGCTTCTCCGGCTGGAGCGGCAACTACTTCCATGCGTTCAGCTCCACCGACTTGGTGAACTGGACCGACGAGGGCGTGATCCTCGATGTCAATAAGGACCACCAGCCGACCACCGATGGCGATGAGAACACCGCCATCTCCCCGTGGTCCGTGGGCTCCGCGTGGGCACCGACCATCGAGAAGAAGAACGGCAAGTACTACTTCTACTACTGCGCGAAGTTGCCGAACGGTACATCCGCCATCGGCGTCGCCGTGGCCGACAACCCGGCCGGCCCGTACAAGGCCGCCGACCAACCGCTGGTCACTCGCACGATGGAAGGCGTCACCGTTGGACAGGCCATCGACCCGTCCATCTTCACCGACCCGAACACCGGCAAGTCGTACATCCTGTATGGCAACGGTTCGCCCGCCATCGCCGAACTCAACGACGACATGGTGAGCATCAAGGCCGGTACGGTGAAGAAGCTCAACGGTCTGAACGGCTTCCGCGAGTCCGTGGTCGTCGCCTACCGCGACGGCAAGTACCACTGGACCTGGTCGTGCGACGACGCCAACTCCCCGAACTACCATGTGAGGTACGGCGTCTCCGATTCCATCGACGGCACCATCACCTACAAGGGTGTGCTGCTGCAGAAGGATTCCTCCAAGAACCTGCAAGGTACCGCGCACCAGTCCGACGTGCATGTGACCGACGCGGACGGCAACGACCGTTGGCTCATGGCCTACCATCGCCACTACACGCCGCTCGGCGTGTTCACCTCCGGCCTCGGCTACCACCGTGAAACCGCCATCGACGAGATCACCTTCGACGCGGACGGCCTGATGCAGACCATTCACCCGACCGACGAAGGCGTGTCCATTGAGATGGCCGATACGACGGCGCTTGATGGCGCGATTGAAGCGGCCGACAAGCTCGGCACCGATGGCTCTGCTTACACCGAGGCCAGCTGGAAGGCATTCGAGGATGCGCTCGCCGCAGCCAAGACGGCCAAGCAGACCTTCCTTGACTCCGGCCTGTCTCAGGCTGATGTCGATGCCGCCGCCAAGGCCCTGACCGACGCGCAGAATGCGTTGGAGGAGAGCCAGCCCGAGCCGGAGCACCCGGCCGCAGGCACGATCCTCTCCATCGCCGTGACCGCGCAGCCCGCCAAGGCCGAGTACAAGGTTGGTGAAGCGCTCGACGTTGCCGGTCTGGTCGTCACCGCGACCGTGGCCGATGGCAACGGCGGCTCCACCACCCGTGAGCTCGCCGCCGATGAGTACGAGCTGCTCGGCTTCGACTCCTCGAAGGCCTCCGACAAGGTGACCGTGACCGTGCAGTCTGTGGCCGATTCGACCAAGACCGCCACGTTCACCGTGAAGGTCGTTGCCGACGAGACGCCGACTCCGGATCCCGATCTGGCCACTGAGGAAGAGCTCAAGCAGCTCGAAGATGCCATTGCCAAGGCCGAAGCCGAGAATCTGAACCAGGACGATTACACCGCCGATTCGTGGAAGGCTTACGCCGATGCGCTGGCCCAAGCGAAGAAGGTGCTCGCCAAGGAGAACGCCACCTCCACCGAGGTCCAGGATGCGATTCGTCACCTGACCGAGGCCCGCAAGGCCCTCGTGAAGGTCTCCGCTGATGGCAAGAAGCCGGGTGCCGTCAGCTCCGACACTGGTGCCGCCGTCTTCGGCGTGGCTGGTACCGTGGTGGTCCTCGCCGCCGCCGGTATCGCCCTGACCATCTGGCGCAAGCGCCGTATCTGACCCCTCATTTGCAAAAAACTCTCACTGACGTTGAGTCAGTGAGAGTTTTTTGCAATAGGGGGGGCTTATCTCTTCGCCTGAGTGATCTGGTAGGCGGCGAAGAGGATGGCGAGCCAAATCACGCCGGCGATGACGGCGACGCGGTAGCTGGCGGAGAAGCACATCAGCACCACGACCAGTGCCAGGAACGCCAATACCACCCACGGGGTTACTTTGGCGAACGGCAGCTTGAAGTGAATCGCGTCGAGCGCTTCCTTGCCAGACTTGCCGGCCAGCTCGGAATCCTCGGGAGCGCCGCCCGCGGCGACCACCTTACGGAACTTCATTTCGGTGAACATGATCATCGTCCAGTTGATGATGCCGGCGATGGTGGCAATCGACATCAGATAGTTGAACGCGAACTCAGGCCACACGAACACCACGACCACGGCGATAGCGGTGATTACGGCGGACGTCAGCACGCCAGTCACCGGCACGCCCTTGGCGTTGAGCTTGCCCAGATACGCGGGCGCATTGCCCTGCTTGGCCAGCGAGTACAGCATGCGGGAGTTGGCGTACAGGCCGGAGTTGTAGACGCTCATCACAGCGGTCAGGCACACGAAGTTGAGGATGCCGGCGGCCGCGTGGATGCCCACGGAATCGAAGATTTGCACGAACGGGCTGGGAACATCGTCTCCGCCGATGGTGTTCCACGGTATTACGGCCATGATTACGCCGAGCGCGCCAATGTAGAACACGAGAATTCGCCAGATAATGTCATTGGTGGCGCGGGGAATCGTACGACGAGGGTCCTCGGTTTCGCCGGCGGTGATGCCGATGAGCTCGGTGCCGCCGAAGCTGAACATCACCACGACAAGCGCCATCAACAGGCCGGTCCAGGTGCCGTCCTTAGTCTGCTCCATGAGACCGTTCGGGAAGAAGCCCCCTTCCAAGGTGAACCAGTTGGCAAAGCTCGCTTTGATGCCGGATGCGGTGGGCAGAGCGAAGATGATGACGGCCAGGCCGCCGACGATCATGGCGATCACGGCCACAATCTTGATAATGGCGAACCAGAACTCGAACTCACCGAATTTAGAGACGCCCAGCAGGTTGGCGGCGCAGATAATCACCAAGAACACGGCCGCCGACACCCATGTCGGAATCGCCGGGAACCAGTAGTTTACGAATTTGCCCACCACGGACAGCTCAACCATCGAGACGAGGATGTAATTGAACCAGTAGTTCCAACCGGAGATGAAGCCGGCGCGCTTGGACCAGTAGCGAGTGGCGTAGTAGCTGAACGCGCCCGCCTTCGGATCCTCAACGGACATCTCGCTCAGCGCGCGCACGATCATGAAGATCGCGAGGCCGCCGATCAGGTAGGCCAGCAGAATCGAGGGGCCGGCCAGCGCGATGGATTCGCTGGAACCATAGAACAGGCCGGTTCCGATGGCGCCGCCCAGTGCAATCAGCTGGATATGACGGTTCTTCAGTGACTTGCGCAGCGTGGCCGGCACCGGCACGTCGTCGGTTTCGCGCGGCTTCTTAGGCGCATCAGCAGTACTCATTGTGCCCTTCTCTCACATTTCTTGGGTTTTGGCGCACGCGGGGCTTGCCGCGATGCGCAACGTTCGTTATTCTATGCCGCCGTATCGTCTCAGAAATGGTCAATCGTCTATTTGTGCGCTATCGCAAGCGCGGGCGTGGGCGCGGCCGGTGAGCAGGCGAAGCTATAGCGAGCGATGCTTATGAAACCGCACGCTTCACTGAGTTCACTGAATTCACCGTGTTCACTGCGTGGCAGGCATACACATGGTGAAGATGGTGTGGGACACCGATTCGGGAGAGGCCGCGAGATCGGTGGCGAGCCAATATTGCAAAAGCCCAATGCTGCCGGACACGGCGAATCGCATACGCATCTGCGCCTCGGCTGGGTAACCCGCCGAAGATTGCAACTGTTCGCCTACGCCGCGCTGGCTGTAAATCAATCCCAGCAGCTGCTGCTGGAAGCCGATATCCGCTTTCGGGCTCATCAATACCTGCAGATGCTTGCGATTGTCGGCAATGTACTGGCAGATGCGCTCAATAACATGCTCGATGCCGGCAGAATCTGGCTGGGCGAGTAGCTGTTCGAGTGCGGTGGTGACCCAGGCCATGGTTTCGTCTTCAATGTCGTGCAGCAGTTCCTCGATGCTCGCATAATGCGCGTAAAACGTGGAACGATTCACATCGGCCCGCTCGCACAACGCTTTAACGGTGATGGAGCCGAGCGGCTGATTGCGCAGCAACTCGATAAGCGCGTCCTGCATGGCACGTCTCGTGTAGCGGGTGCGGCGGCTTTCCGTCAATTCTTTGGCCATGGCCTTCTCCCCAAATTCCGACAACCCACAATCCAACTGTTGGTTGCAGAACCGACACAGTGTTGTTTTACTTGAGTATAGCAGGAAGTTTTGGCGGGGCCTATGGGGCTAGGTGGCTGCCACGAGCGCGTTGGAGGTGTGCGATGGCGTATATCGAATTCGACCATGTGGTCAAGGAATATCCTTCTGGTAGCAGTGTGATTCGCGCGCTCGACGAGGCCAGCTTTACCGCCGAACAAGGCGAATTAAGCGTGATTCTGGGACAGTCCGGTGCCGGCAAAACCACGGCATTGAACATTCTGGGCGGCATGGATACCGCCACAACCGGCCGCGTAGTGGTCGGCGGGCGCGATATTACGGGCCTGCGGAAAAAGGGACTGGTGACCTACCGGCGCAACGACATCGGCTTTGTCTTCCAGTTCTACAATCTTGTGCCGAACCTGACCGCGCTGGAGAACGTGGAACTTGCCTCACAGATTTGCCCCGATCATTTCGACCCGGCGGAAACCCTGTACAAGGTCGGACTGGGGGAGCGCATGGGGAATTTCCCGGCACAACTGTCCGGCGGCGAACAACAGCGTGTATCCATCGCCCGCGCGATTGCCAAAAAGCCGAAGCTGCTGTTGTGCGACGAACCGACCGGTGCGCTCGATTACGAGACCGGCAAGGAAGTGCTGCAGTTGCTGCAGGATATTTGCCAAACACAAGGCATGACCGTAATGATCATCACGCATAATTCCGCGCTTGCGCCGATGGCTCATAAAGTGATTCGCTTCCGCTCCGGCAAGGTGGCCAGCGAGGAGATCAACGCAACGCCGCAGCCCATCGCCGATATCGAATGGTAGGTGATTGGCGATGCTCACTGCAAGACACTCTGTGAAACGTCCCGTGAAACAAGCGAGGCGATCCGTGAAACAGTCTGTGAAACGGCCGAACCTTGACGATAACGGCGGTCGAGGAGCGGGCGTTTCTGCGGTATTTGCCAAAGACACGTTGCGGTGCTGGCTGCGCAGCTGGAAGCGGTTCGTCTCGATCGCCGTCATTACGCTGCTTGGCGTGGCCGTGCTGACCGGCATCTACGCCGGATGCCGCGATGCTTTTCTGGCGGCCGGTCGTTTTTACGATCAGCAGGGACTGCATGACCTGCAGGTGCTATCCACATACGGCCTGACCGATGATGATGCGGCGGCACTGCGCCGAATCGACGGTGTGCAAACCGTGCAGCCCGAACGTTCTCAGACGGTGACCACGTTGGTGGACGGCACCAAGAAAACCGTGACCATGCAGGAAATCGGTACCGAAGGGCTTGATCAGCCGTACCTGCAACAAGGCAAACTGCCGAACAAGGCCGGCGAAGTGGCGGTGACTCAGCAGTTCCTGAACGATAGCGGACTCAAGATTGGCGGCACCATTACTGTGACGCCACAAGACACCTCTTCATCCGTCATATCGGTAGCGGCCACGGAGACTGACGATTCCAATAATGATTCCAATGACGATTCCAATAATGATTCCAATGACGATTCCAATAATGCCGATACGGTAGGTGTCGCCGCCAATGCCTCGGCATCCGATGCGAAGTCCGCCGCCAATACGGACGCCGACGCCGAGCAATCCCCGCAGTTCCCCACGAAACTCACCATCACCGGCGTCGTACTTGACCCGCGCGACCTCAACAATCCAGACGGCTATTCGGGCATGACCTCCTTCCGGTCCACCTCATCCGAGGACTATACGTTCTTTGCACCCAGCGACGGCGTGACCGGCAATATATACACTGCGATATCGGTTGCCGTCACTGGTGCGTCCGATTTTGACACGTTTTCCGATGCCTACGATGAAGCCGTCAAAACCGTGGCCGACCGTATCGAACATCAGATACAGACCACACGCCAGAAAGCCCGTCGTCAACAGATCGTCTCCAGCGCGCAGCGCAAACTGGACGATGCCCAAGACGAGGCCAACGAGCAGCTGGACGAAGCCCAGAAGCAGATCGACGACAACTGGGCCGAGCTGGAAGCCAACGAAACGACATTGCAAGATAGCCGTACCGAATTGGAGAACAACAGGACAACCATTACCGATGGCGAACGGCAGCTCGCCGATGGCCGTGCGCAGATTGCAACGGCCCGTCAACAGATCGCGCAAGGTCGCCAGCAGATAGCCGAAGCGCGCACCCAGCTCGAATCAGGCAAAACGCAGCTCACCTCGGCTCGCAAACAGCTCGATGCGGCGCAAACGGAACTGACCGCCAATCGCACGAAAATCGAACAGGGCATTACCCAAATCGACCAAGGCATGGCGCAAATTGATCAGATGCTGCCCATGATTCAACAGGCCAACAATCTACTGGCGCAACTTGACCCGAACATCGACCTCAACTCACCCACATGGCAGGCCATCAAGCAACTGCTCGCGCGCCTTGGCATTACCCTGCCTGAAGTGCCGTCAATCAGTGAGCTGCGGCAACAGCTGGCCGCCAAGCAAACGGAACTGCAAACGCAGCGAGACAGTCTGACCCAGCAGAAAGCCGATTTGCAGCGCACATTAAACGAAACCATTGCCCCCGCACAATCCACCTTGGACCAGCAGAACGCGCAACTGACCGCCAAGGAACAGGAAGCGGCTGCAGGAGAGGCACAGCTCAATACCAAATCCGCGGAACTCGAAGCGAATGCCGCAACCCTCGAAACCCAGTCGGCGCAACTTGAAGCGCAGGCCGCCCAACTGGCCAGCGGCAAGCAGCAGCTCGAAGAAGGCGAGCGGCAGCTGGAAGAAGGCGAACAACAGCTCGCGGACGGCAAGGCGAAACTGGATGATGCGCAGTCTGCACTCGATGCGATGCGAAGCGAAGCGGAAAGCGAATTCGCCAAGCAGCAACGGCGCATCGACGATGTGGCCAACGCACGTTGGTATGTGCAGACGCGCGCTTCGATCGACGGATTCAGCTCGCTCAAATCAGACGTCAGTTCCATCGAATCCATCGGCCGCGCATTCCCGATTGTGTTCCTGCTGGTCGCCGTGCTCATGAGCCTGACCACCATGACCCGCATGGTCGAGGAAGATCGCGGACTTATCGGCACCTACCTTGGACTCGGCTATGGCGGACTCGCCGTGTCCAGCCGGTATCTGCTGTTCGCGTTGCTCGCCTGCTTGGTCGGCGGCGGCATCGGTCTGCTGGTCGGATTCCTTGGCATCCCGGCATTCCTGCTGGTGGTGATTGAGGGACTGTATATATTGCCCGGTGTGCGACTTGAATACGACTGGCTGTACGGCTCGCTGTTCGTGGTCGGCGTGGGCGTGGCCACCGCGCTCGCCTGTCGCGAGGAGATACGGCACACGCCCGCCGCGCTGATGCGGCCGAAGGCACCGAAAGCGGGCGCTCGCATATTGCTGGAGCGGATTCGCCCGGCATGGAGCCGGCTGAACTTCCTCGGCAAAGTCACCGCGCGCAATATCTTCCGATTCAAGTCGCGCTTGATTATGACCGTGGGCGGCGTGGCCGGTTGCACAGCGTTGATTATCTGCGGATTTGCGATTAATGACACCGTCGACACGATTGGCGTCAAACAATACGAGCAGATCTACCAGTACGACCTGATGGTCGTGGCCAATGACGATGACGCCACCGCGATGCGCAAGCAGGTGGCACAAGATGGCCGGGCCACCGAAACGCTGAATCTGCGCGTGGATAGCGGCGAGATGAGCAATGCGGCGCAGGAAAGCGAAACCGTGCAGCTGATGACGGTGCCCAACAATTCGTTGAACAAACTGAACGACATGGTCACGCTGGAAGAGGCCGGTGACGATGGGTGGTTCGAGCTGCCCAATATCTTCGGCAAAGCGGGTGGCGGCACTGTAGCGCTGGACGATAGTGGTGTGATTGTGGCGAAGTCCGCAGCCAATTCGTTGGATATTCATGCGGGCGACACCGTCACGTTGAGCAATGGCGGCAGCGGGCGGGCCAAGGTGAAGGTTGCGGCGGTGACGCGCAACCTCATCGGCTCTGATGTGTACATCAGTGAGCGACTGTACGACCAGAAGTTTGCGGCCGACGGTGTGACGTCTTCGGCCTCGGGAGATGGCACTGCCTCGACCTTGACGTGGAACGCGATGCTCGCCAAGCTGAAAGGTTCCGAGACCGAACAGGCCGAATATGCGGATCGGTTGGGCGAGGAATCGTCGGTGCTCAAGGCCGTGAGCTGTGCGCATCTGGCCGCCACGTTTAAGTTCGATTTGATGGGTGCCGTGGTGGCGCTGATTGTGGGGCTCGCCGGCGGCCTGGCGCTGGTGGTGCTGTTTACGTTGGCCAATACGAACGTGTCCGAACGCATCCGCGAGATGGCCACACTGAAGGTGCTGGGCTTCTATGACCGCGAGGTGCACAACTACGTGAACCGCGAGATGATGATATTGACCGGTATGGGTGTGGTGGTTGGTCTGCCGCTTGGCAGGTGGATAGGCGGATTACTGACTGCTGCGTTGAATATGCCGTCGCTGTATTTCGAAGTGGAAGTGCACTGGTACAGCTATGCGATTGCCGTGGTGGCGACGCTGGCGTTCGCGCTGCTGGTGCAGCTGTTCACCAACCCAGTGCTCGATCGCGTAGACCCGGTCAGCTCGCTCAAGTCCGTGGAATAGAGGTAGAAGTTCAATTTGGTGTTGATGAATTGAACTTTTTGGCGGAATATTTACAGTATCATCGCATGTATTCTTGAGCTGAGCGGTTTTCGTGACATATTTCGGTGATACAGTTTGAACTTGTTTTGAACGAGTATCGCGTCTGGTGCGTAACAATCGGGCGGCAGAGAAGAGAAATGAAATCAGTATGGCCGATACGAATGTGAATGGTGGTACACAGCAGGCTACGGGCAAACTCAAGTCTGTCGAAAGCCTGGACCAGACCAACGAGATGGAGCGTGGCCTGAGCAATCGCCACGTACAGTTCATCGCCATTGGCGGCACCATCGGCACCGGCCTGTTCCTGGGCTCGGGCAAGTCAATCTCGCTAACCGGCCCCTCGATCATCTTCGTGTACATTCTGGTCGGTGTCATCATGTTCTTCCTGATGCGCGCCATCGGCGAAATGATGTACCGTGACCCCAGCCAGCACACCTTCATCAATTTCATCACCCGTTACCTTGGCAACGGGTGGGGGCATTTCGCCGGCTGGACGTATTGGGCCGCGCTCGTGCTGCTGGGCATGACCGAGATCACGGCCGTCTCCACGTACTTCATCACCTTCTTCGACACGTTCGGCATCGACCTGACCCATTGGAAATGGCTGATCGAGCTGTGTTTCCTGGTGTCGCTGGTCTCCATCAACCTGATTGCCGTCAAGGTGTTCGGCGAGGTGGAATTCTGGTTCTCGATGATCAAGATCACGCTGATTTGCGCGATGATCGCCACCGCCGTGGTCATGATCGTGATCGGCTACCATTACCCAGCCGTGCAGATTCACGGCGTGGACCACGTGAGCCCGGCCGGCCACGCCGGATTCGACAACCTGTTCGCCAACTTCTCGTTCGCGCCGAACGGTTGGATGGCCTTCCTCATGAGCTTCCAGATGGTGTTCTTCGCCTACGAGATGATTGAATTCGTGGGCGTCACCGTCTCCGAGACCAAGAATCCGCGCAAGGTGCTGCCCAAGGCCATCAACGAGATTATCGTGCGCGTGCTCATCTTCTATGTGGGCGCACTGGTGGCCATCATGTGCATTGTGCCGTGGACCTCGTTCAAGCCGAACAAGGACGGCTCCTTCGCATCCCCGTTCATTATGATGTTCCAGTATGCCGGGCTGAATTGGGCGTCTGCGCTGGTGTTCTTCGTGGTGATTACCGCCGCATCTTCCGCGCTGAACTCGCTGCTGTACTCGGCTGGCCGCCACCTGTACCAGCTGTCCGAGGTGTCGCCGAACCCGACGCTCAACAAGCTCGGTCAGGTGTCCGATCGCAAGGTGCCGGCCCGCGCCATCCTGGTGTCCGCGGCGCTGATACTGCTGTCGCCGATCGTCAACGCCATCCCCGGCGTGTCCGGAGCGTTCGTGCTGTTCTCGTCCGCCAGCTCCGCGGTGTTCCTGTTCATCTACATCCTGACGCTGCTGGCGCATCGCAGGTATCGCCGTTCCGCCGATTTCATCGCGGACGGGTTCGTCATGCCCGCGTGGAAGGTGCTCAATACGGTGGCAATCGTGTTCTTCGTGTTCATCTACCTGACGCTGTTCCTGGCGGACGATACGCGCAATTCCGCGATTGCCGGCCTGGTGTGGCTTGTGGGCTTCGGTGGATTCTCTATGCTGCGCGAACGCTACCGTAGCCGCGATTTGAAGGCCGCACTGGAACACAAGGAGTGATTGACGGGCTGATTGGCTGGCGGCTATTAGTTGGGTGGCTGTTGGCTGTTGGCGGCTGACTGGCTAGCGGCCGATAGCCAATGACTGGGCTGATCGTCAGCCAATCGGCTGCCTATAGGTCTCATTGATACATTCGGTCATCCGATTAGTGCATTTGCGCGGACAATTAGTGCATTCGATCATCGGATTAGTACATCAGTGTGCAATTATTAGTACAATTAGCCGCCTAATTAGTACATTAGGACATAAAACAATGTCCTAATGTACTAATTAGATGCTAAAATACGATAAGTGCCATGTCCTAATGTATGAATTATCGCTATGAAGGGCGGAATGCGATGACGCAGGATGAACTTATGCAAGTGCTGCAGGCCGGTGAATCATCTATGGTCGAGTTCAAGCGCTGCAGCGAATTGCCTCATACGGATACTTTTGAGACTGTATGCTCATTCGCCAATCGTTCTGGTGGCAGCATTTATCTTGGCGTTGACGATGACGGTCAAGTGCTCGGCGTCGATTCTAAGCGCGTTAGTGAGATAGAGCGCAACGTTGTCAACGTAGTGTCTAATCGTAAGATGTTCGAACCGGCTCCAATGGTGGAAACGGAACATATCGAGTACGACGAACGGATTATTGTTCGTATTTGGGTAGCTCCGAGTTCTTCGGTTGTGCGGTTCAAGGGCGCAGTGTTTGATCGCATTGCTGATGTGGATACACACATCGAAAGCGATATCCAGATTAGTCAAATGTATATTCGCAAGCAGAACTACTATTCCGAACGGCGAATTTTCCGTTACGTGACTCCGTTTGATTTGCGTCCTGAGCTGATTGCGCGAATGCGGCAGCTGGCGGTCGCTCAGCGAGCTGGGCACCCTTGGGGAACTATGTCTGACGAAGAACTGTTCCGCAGCGCCAAGCTATACGATCGTGATTACACGACCGGCGAAGAGGGCTTTAATCTTGCTGCAGTGCTGCTCTTGGGCAAGGATGAAGTCATTTCCTCGGTTTGCCCAGCGTATATTACTGATGCCGTGGTTCGGCGAGACAATATTGACCGATACGATGACCGACTTATGGTGCGGACCAACTTGTTCGATTCGTACGAGCAACTCCGTGAATTTACTGAGCGGAATCTGCCTGACCGCTTTGTGTTAAAGGGCGATAAGCGAGTGAGCCCGCGTACGATGATCGCCCGTGAATTGGTGGCAAACAGCCTCATGCATCGGGAGTATTCCAGTCCGGTGGTGGCGCGTGTCACCATTGATAATGAATCCATCCGGACGGTTAATGCTTCGCGCTCATTCTTTGAAGGTCGAATGAAGCTGGGCGAGTTCACGCCAATGCCAAAGAATCCGATTATCGCTAATGTGTTTGTGCAGACCGGCATAGCCGAGCAGCTGGGTAGCGGACTGCGGAATCTGATAAGAGCGTCCCGGCAATATACTGAGCGAGAGCCTGAGTTCCGCGATGGTGACATATTCGAGGCGACGATTCCTATTGTTCCTGCGCTGAAGACCGTGGATGGTTCTGGTTTTGCTAGCGTGAGATCTGTAGTTGAGAAAGATGCCGAAGAGGGTGCGAGGCTCATTGGCGGGGAACGTGTGGATGGTAAGAAAGCAGATGCAACCGCATCGGGTGAAATTGATTCGCGGGCAGCGATGCTGTCGGCGATGAATCGACGCTTGACAGAGGTTGACTATGTGACTGTGCCTGAACTCGCCAAGATAACAGAGCTCGATAACAGAACAGTCCGCAAATTCCTAAACGGTTTAGTTGCGCAAGGAAAGCTGATTGCTGAAGGCAACACGCGTGGTCGGCGTTATCGGAAGGGATAGCGGGCGCGATATCTCGATGCAGTGGGATTCACTTAAGGGCTACGGCAAATATGATTCGTAGCGATTGGGCCAGCGCAATTCGAATGGCTCATGACTTTGTGCGTCGTTTGTGGTCTCTGAAGTTGTTTGCTGGGTGACAGTTTTGTGATAAAATCGCTCATATCAAAATGTTTGCGTAAACATTTTGGCTGCGCCGAAAGAAGGAGTCGACGTAGGTCATGTATCAGGCAAAGAGGCCGGCTCAGTGAAGCAAAGGCCGATTTTTCCGGTATAAGGCGGATAGCAGGAACACTAAGGAGACCAATGAAGGTACTGAGCAAATCGCTTGCTGCAATGGTTGCGGCGGCAACACTAGTGGGAGGAGGGGCGTTTGCGGTTGCCGGCACTGCGTATGCGGCTGATAACGATGCCATTACCGTGACCCCGAACCCGTGGTATGCCAACAGTTTCGATGGCTGGGGCACCTCGCTGGCTTGGTTCGCCAACGCCACCGGCAGCCTCGGCGAGGAATCGGCCATCACCACCAATCTCGGCGATGACGCTTCCAAGGCTAAGGCTGTGGAATACGGCAAACAGCTGCGCGAACAGTTCTACCAGTCCATCTTCGGTGATGAAGGACTGGACCTGAACATGGCCCGCTACAACGTGGGCGGCGGCAATGCCTCCGATGTTGCCTACGGCTACCCATTCATGCGCCAAGGCGCTGCCGTGCCTGGCACGTGGAAAGATGACGCCACCGGCTCCGGCACGTATGGCAATGGCGTAACCACCAAGCAGGCCGACAAAGACAAGCTGGCTGCGGCATTCGACCCGACTGACGACAACCAGTATGACTTCTCCAAGTCCGCCGCCCAAGACTGGTGGATTGAGCGCGGTGCCACCGGCGATAACCCTGACATCACCGACGTAGAGGCCTTCGCCAACTCCGCTCCGTGGTTCCTGACCAACAGCGGTTACGCCACTGGTGGACGCAACTCCGGTAGCAATAATCTTGCAAACCCTGCGAAATTCGCTCAGTACATGGCCAAGAACGTCGAGCACCTCGAAAGCCTTGGCGCAAACGTTGACACGGTCGAGCCGTTCAACGAGTCCGAGACCAGTTACTGGGGCACTCCGGGCGACATGGCTTCGAAGTACACCGATGAGAGCGATGACAACACCAAGCTCATTAACAACTACTGGGATAAGTACTACTCCGACAAAGATAAGTCCGTCACCCCATACTCCAACGCGCTGAAGAAGCCGCAGGAGGGTATGCATGTCAGCAACGCCCAGCAGCAGCAGACGATTACCGCACTCGCTGAGGCGCTCAAGGACAATGATGACACCATCATCGCAGCCACCGATGCCACGAACTCCGCCGACTTCGTCAAGTCGTACAACCAGTACCCGCAGGCGATCAAGGACCTTATCGGCCAGTACAACGTTCACGCCTACTCCGACAGCAACCAGATGCAATCGCGCGATATCGCTCAGGCAGACGGCAAGAAGCTGTCGATGAGCGAGGTGGACGGCTCCTGGCAGTCCGGCTCCTACAACCCGTACGGTTTCGACAACGCGCTGGGCATGATGAGCAAGATCAGCTCCAACGTCACCCGCCTGCAGTCCAAGGACTTCACCTTCTGGCAGGTGGTCGAGGACCTCTACAACATGCAGATGGGCTCGAACGTGAACCCGGCCGGTGAAAACACCAACTGGGGCACCGTGCTCATCGACTTCGACTGCACCGTGGCTGGCATGGACGGCAAGCTCTACTCCGAGCGCCGCGTGAACAACAACGGCGGTACCACCGATGGACTTGAACCGTGCACGGTTATTGCCAACGCCAAGTACAACGGCGTCAAGGCCATCACCCACTTCATCCACGCGGGCGACAAGGTCATCGCCAACAACGATGAAGACAACAACATGACTGCCACCTCCGACGATGGCAAGACGCAGACCGTCATCCACCGCAACTCCGGCACCTCTGACCAGACCTTCGTCATCGACCTGTCGAAGTACGGCGAGATTGCCGACAACGCTTACGGTGAGCTCTATCTGACCACCGAAACCTCTGCCGAAGACAAGAACGCGGGTGTCGATTCCGCCACTCCGGAAGTCTTCGCCAAGACCAGCAACGTCAAGCAAGCTGAAGGCTCTGTGATGATTGACAAGGCTGCCAAGACCGCTACGGTCACTGTGCCCGCCCGTTCTATCGCCTCCATCCAGCTCACTGGCGTGACCGGCTACGCTAAGGATGCTGCCGTCGAGACCGGCGACACTTACCAGCTCGTTGGTAAGCAGTCCGGCAAGGCCGTGGCTGATACCACTTCTGGTGATTCCGCGCTGTCCCTGGCCAACGTCGCTTCCGATGCCGAGAACGCCAAGAAGCAGACTTGGACCTTTACCCAGATCGAGCAGCCCACCGACTCCGAGCGCCCTGATCTCAAGGCTTATGTGATTACTAACGCCGAAGGCAAGGTGCTGGTGTCCAAGGATGGCACGAACGCGCTTTCCAACGAAACGGTTGGGGCCGCTAAATCCGACCCGGCTGCCAAGTGGATTCTCAACACTTCCGATGGTTCGACCTACCAGCTGCTCAATGCCGCGACTAAGACGAACCTCGATGTGGATAACTCTGGTACCACAGTCGGCACGAAGGTTGGCTTGTGGCAGTCACCGAGCGGCACTTCGCCGTCCGCCAACCAGACATGGACTCTGCGCAATGTAACGCCGACCAGCCAGAAGACCGTGAACGTGCAGACCGCCGTTAACGAGAAGGCCGTGCTTCCGGTCGAAGTCACGCTCTACTACACCTGGGGCGAAGGCAAGGCCACGGTTGCCAACTGGGATACTTCCAAGGTCGATGTGGCCAAGGAAGGCACCTACGAAGCCACCGCTACCGCCACCGATGTGTACGGCAACGAGTTCAACGTCACCGCTACGGTCTACGTTGGCGCGCTCACCGTTTCCGATCCGGTATCGGCTACAGTGCTGGCCGGCACCAGTGCGAGCGAGGCGAAGGCCGCGCTTGAGGCTGCGCCGGTGTACCTACACGTCAAGGCATCGCCTGCATTCGAGGGCGATGCGGCTAAGGTTACGTGGAACTTCGATGGGCTTGATACCAAGCTCGCCGATGCCAAGGCTGGCGACAACATTGCCGTGACCGGTACTTACCAGCTGGACGACGCGACCACGATTGCACTGAAGGGCGCGATCTATGTCACCGCCGCCACGCCTGAGAATGTGGCCGACACTGCTTCCAACCTGACCGTGACCAACCAGCAGACGGAATACAGCAAGGGCGATCAGTGGAAGAAGCTCACCGATGGTGACACGTCAGCTGAAGCCTGGGTGACGTGGAACTCTGCTGGTGACTATTCCGCCAGCCCGACCGCCACGATTGACTTCGGCTCTGAGTGTGAGCTTAGCAGCGTGACCATCACGTATGGTGACAAGGCTCCGGCTTCCGCCAAGGCCGAGTACGCCACTGATGGCGAGACGTGGATGCAATTCGGTAGCGATGTTAAGCCTGCCGCAGGCCAGACGGTGACGTTCAAGGCCGATAAGGGCACAGTGAATGCCACGAAGGTGCGCATTGTGAACACCGTGAACAACGACTACATGAACGCCACCGAAATTCAGGCATTCGTGACGCCGGTTCAGGGTGCTGCGAAGAACATCGCTGCGGCCTCTGGCACGAACTTCTCGGTGAACTTCCAGGAGGGTGCCTCCGCTTCCAAGGCCATCGATGGTGACACTACGTCAAAGGGTTGGTCCACTTGGGCTTCCACCGCCTCGACGGTGGACCCGGTCGCCACGTTCACCTTCGACGAAGCTCAGACCATCACCGAAGTGAAGACCTTCTTCTACTACGATGGTCGTGCGTCTTGGCCGAAGAGCCAGACGCTGGAATACCAGGATGAGGCTGGCGAATGGCATGGAGTCGGTACCAAGGATGGCTGGAAGATACAGGCCGGCGATGCCGGCTCTGGCTCCGACGGCATCACCGCCGCCGACACCCCGACCGTTGACTTCGTGCTCGGCACCCCGGTAAAGGCCAAGGCCATCCGCCTGACTAACACATTGCAGGACACCAAGGTGTACATCAACGTGGCTGAGATCCAGGTGTTCGCACAAGACAGCACGGTACTCACCCCGCAGCCAGCATCCGATGCCACGCTGGGCGACCTGCGTCTTGACGGCGAAACCGTTGAAGGCTTCGACCCGTCCAAGACCGACTACACGGTTGATCTGCCGGTCGACGCCGAGGCAAACCCGGTGCTGCAGGCCTTCGCCACCGACAATGCCGCCGCCGTCAAGGTGACTGGCGACGCGGTTGAGAACGGCAAGCTTGGCGGCAAGGCCGCCATTACGGTGACCTCAGCCGACGAGTCTGAGACGAAGACCTACACGGTGACCTTCAACGCCTTCACTTTGGCTTCGCTCAAGGTGATCGGACCCACGAAGACCGAGTACGCCATCGGCGACAAGCTCGATACCGCCGGTCTGAAGGTGACTGCCGTCTACCAGAGTGGCGACAAGACCAAGGAAGTGCCGGTCGCTCTTGACGACCCGCAGCTTGCGATTGGCTCGTTCGACTCCACCACCGCCGGCAAGAAGGCGATTACCGTCTCCTACCGTGGTGTGACCGCGACCTTCAACGTCACGGTCAAGGCCAACGCAGTCGCCCCTGGCCCTGAAGAACAGAAGCCCGGCAACACCAACAAGCCCGGTGCCACCGGCAACGGCAACAAGAACACGGTGGCCAACACCGGTTCCAGTGTTGCCGCCATCGCTGGCGCTGTCGCTCTGCTGGCCGCTGCCGCGGGTGCACTGTTCATGCTGCGCAAGCGTGCATAGCACCCTCGCGCAGTAATGGGTGAAGGAACAAGCCGGCAATATTGACTATTGCCGGCCGGTTCCTCCGCTCTTTGACCATAATTGGTCCGACAAGTTGAATACTGAATTTTCAGTATCGGTATATTGATTTGTCGAACCTTTTCTGGCTTCGCGGATAGCGACATAACTGTTTGTTCAAAAAACCGTTATCATCAATCAAGGAACCAAATCAATGAAGATAAACGATAAGGGCAAGGGCGCTCTTATCGCGGCAATTACCGCCGCGGCAACGCTATTGTCATGCGGGCTGGCCGCTGCAAGTGCCAGTGCGGCAGGTGTGGATTACCTGCCTACCATCGGCCAAGTGCCGACATACACCAAGTTCCAGCCCACAGCCGATCCGGGCAAGAACGCTAGCGATTACTTCCAGCCATATTGGTATGCCAAGAACGCCAATGATAATGGCGGCACACACATCCAAGCGCACGGTGGCCAAGTGGTCAAGGTCGGCGACGCCTACTACTGGTATGGCGAAGACCGTTCTAACGGTTACGACAACAGCCCCGGTGTCCATGCTTATATGTCGACAGATCTATACAACTGGACCGATCTTGGTGTGGCGCTGCGTGCGGTGACCAGCAAATCTCAGTTGACGGATAAGAGCAATGCCGATTACGCCTACTTCGACAAGGCCTACAACCTGACCAAGTCCGACGGCAGTGTGGACGCTGCCAAGGCCGACGCAATCTTCCCGTACCTCAACACCAACCCCGATCAGGATGGTGATGGCGCGGTTGATTCCGTACAGGGCATTTTCGAGCGTCCGAAGATCATCTACAACAAGAAGAACAAGCAATACGTGCTGTGGTGGCATTCCGATGGAAGCACCACGCCGGGCGGTTCCAACTATGCACGTGCACTTGCGGGCGTGGCTGTTTCCGACAATCCGGCGGGCCCGTTCACTATGGTGGGTGCCTATCGTTTGCCTAACCAGAACAATTGGAAAGAAGCCGCAGGTAACCCCAGCTGGGGTGAGAACGGTGACAGCCGCGATATGACTGTGTTCGTGGATCCGAAGGACGACAGTGCCTATGTACTGTATTCTTCCGAAGCCAATGCCACGCTGTATATCGCCAAGCTTAACGATGATTACACCAATGTAGTCAAGACCACGAATGTGGACCAGTCCGAGGGACAAAAGCAGTACTCTGCTGACGGGCAGTACCCATACATTCTTGCAGACGGTACTACGGATGCCCCGGTGCGTGGCGAAGATTTCCAAATCGTCAAACAAAATGGTTCGCTGGAAGCTCCTGCCGTATTCCAATATGACGGGCGTTACAACATCATCGCATCTGGTGCAACCGGCTGGGACCCGAACAAGCAGACCTACTACACCGCCGACTCCATGCTGGGAAGCTGGACCCGTGGCGTGGAAAAGGACGATGTCAACGAGAACACGTGGTACAACAACATGCCGGAAGGCGCGGATGGTCTGTTGTCCGTGGGCGATACCCGCGGCACCACATTCGGTTCGCAGTCGGCTAGTGTGCTCGCAGTAGACCAGGAGAAAGGTCACTTCATCTACCTTGGTGACCGTTGGGATTCCGGTAAAGCCGATTCCACCTATGTTTGGCTGCCGCTGACCATCGGTGAGAACGGCACCATCGAAATGCACAATCCTGCTCAAGAAGGCGAGCCCGACGGTTGGGATCTGAGCTATTGGGGCAACCATGGTAGCGCCAAGGGCAAGCTGGTCAACTGGACTGTGGAAACCGGCGATGATCTCCCGAAGACCGTGAACACGGGCGGAACCGTTACTCTGCCGGACACCGTCAACGTCAAGGAAGGCGACGATACCATTGCTACCAAGGTGACATGGAATGTGGAAGGCGGTACGGCAGTCAGCAAGTCGACCAAGGCTGCTGGTAACACCTACGCATTCAATGTGCCGGGAACCTACACCATTACGGGCACTCTTGCCGAGAGCAGTAACTTCAATCCGGGCCGTACATTCCGTAGAACCATCGATGTTTCCTGCTCCAACCCGATTTCCGGAAGTTGGAAGGAAGCTCATTGGAAGGGCGGCAGCGCGTGCCAGGTTTCTGCGTCCGGCGGTGCTTATGACTTCACGATTACGGACAACGCCAATCGTGGCGTCTGGACGGATCGCAACGAGGGCAGTGCGGTGTACCAGCCTGATGCTCTGGACGTGAACGAAACGCTGGAAACCACGGTCAAGCCGCTCGACTTGGGCGGTAATGGCGATCCGCGCGCCGGTCTGGTGGTCCGTAACGGTCTTACTGGCGCTAACGGCGGCAAGGGATATGCCACGTTACTTGCCAGCCCAAGCGGCGTTTACATGCAGTACGATTCCAATGCCGATGGCTACATCGATAAGGAAACATCGCATGTTGGTACCGGCTTCGGCGACCAAGTGCAGCTCAAGCTGGAGCGCACCTCAACCGATACTCTGAAAGGCTACTGGCGTGCTTCCGCGAACGATGAATGGCAGGATGTCGCTACGGTAACGCTGACCGGTGCGGACGTAACCGGGCTCGATGCCGGTGCTTTCGCCACGTCGAACAGCAATGCCGGCGCATTCACCGTGGCCTTCAACGGCACTGCGTTCGGTTCGCAGACTGCTGCTGTGGAGTCCATCGCGGCTAAGGACCCTGAAGCCACTATCGCCAAGAGGCAGACGCTCGCGCATAAGGACGTGACGGTTACCGCTACGCTCACCAATGGCAAGACGCGTGTACTGGAGCCAGATGAATACACGCTGGAAGGCTTCGACACCACCAAATTGGGCGAGCAAACCGTGACGGTACGCCTTGTCACTGATTCTTCAGTAACTGCCACGCTCACCGTGACTGTGGAAAGCAACCTTGCCCGGTTGTTCTGCTCGTCCGCCGCAGCCTCGAAGTATGAGCCGGCCAGCAGCTGGGCCTCCGCTTCTACGGCCGACCTGACTTGCGACAACAATCTGAGCACCAACTGGTCGAACTGGGGCACCGGCGACACCTCGCCGTGGCTCAGCTACACCTTCGATAAGGCATATCAGCTGGGCAAGCTCAGCGTTGCGGTGGATAAGGCCAAGGGCGAGGCCGCTCCGAAGAGCTTCACTGTATCGTACCTAGCTGAAGACAACGCCACGTGGACTGATGCCACGCTGCCGGCAGTCACTGTGAATGGTGCTGCTGGAGCCGTGACGGAAGCCGATGTGAGCGCTCTGCCCGCCACCAAGGGCATTCGCCTCAACTTCACCTACGCCGATGGCAATGACTATGCCAAGATCGCTGAAGTACGCATCGCCGAAGGTGAAGCGACACCAGAGCCGCAGCCGTCTAGTAACGCCAATCTTGCTGATCTGACTGTGGATGGCAAGACGGTTGACGGATTCTCCGCGGATATCACCGAATATGCCGGTGCGCTGGCCGGAGACGCTGCTTCTTACCCGACGGTGGAGGCGACTGCTGCTGACGCGAAGGCTACGGTGCAGGTGGAGCAGGCTTCGGCCGAGAACAACGGCGTGGCCACGGTGACTGTAACTGCTGAGGATGGCACGGCGAAAACCTACACAGTGACATTCGGCGAACTGCCTCAGTTGGCCGAGCTTGCTGTGGAAGTGACCAAGGATTCCTATCAGGTAGGTGATAAGTTCAACGCTGCCGATGTGAAGGTATCCGCCATTTACAAAGTCGGCGATACCGAAACGCTGCGCAAGCTGATTGATCCAACTGATGGTGATCTGAAGTTCACTGGCTTTGATTCTGCCACCGCAGGCACGAAGACCATCACCGTCTCTTATCGTGGCGTGAACGCGACGTTCGAAGTCACGGTCACGGCCACGGAGGTCACTCCCGGCCCTGGAGAGCAGAAGCCCGGCGATACCAACAATCCTGGCAACACTGCTAAGCCCGGTAGCACTGCCACGAATAAGCCGGCTGCTAATGGCGCTGCGCCCCTTTCGAATACGGGTGTTGCCGTGGCTGCCATTGCGGTCGTGGTTGTGGTGCTGACAGCTGCGGCTGGTGCCTTGCTCGTCATCCGCAAACGCCGCGCATAACCATGGCAACTGCTGAGTGGCGTGGATTGCGTTGCTATTGAGCAATCTGCGATTCACGCCACTCAGCGAGTGCACCCGAGTGCGCCCGAGCTTGCGCAATGCAGGCGCAATACAGTGCAAACAGTACAAAGCAACAATAATGGCCGGTCTGAGCCAGCTGCTCCATGCGAGGGCAGCTGGCTCAGACCGGCCATTGTGTCTGCAAGTACATGCAATTAGAGCATGAACATGTGGAAGCCGTTGAGCGTTACTGGTTGTTTTGCTTTGTTGTTGCGCTCAGCAGTGCGACGGACGTCCGCCCGCAGTGTAGTGCAGCGCTCCGTGAACCAGCGCCGATGTGAAATGCATGTTGCACATGCCCGCTTCTTCTGCTTCGTGCGTGCAGCCGGCGATGCTGCATAGGTTCATACCCCGAATCATGGTCATACCCCCTCTTTGGGATGGCATCCGTGCCGCCATCTGCCTTCAGAGCATAGCGGACAATTGTTGCATTGCCTAGGCGGTACAACGCTTTCTGTGGCCTGTATCACATCCTTGCCGGCGTTCTGCGGCGTGGTTGGGCGTGTACATGTGCACTTGTGCGGTTTTGTTGTGTGTGATTTGGGTATACGGATAGAGTTTCTTCTCTGCAGTGGCAAGGGCCTCTCGGCCGGCGAGCCGGCTGATTTCTCCCATGCGTTGCTCAATGATTTCCGTTTTGCGAGTCTGAACGGCAAAATAGCTCTGGAGAAGTGCCACTTCTTCTTTCTTTGGATCACCGTTTTGAGCAATGAGATAGCAGGCGTATCGGGTGAGCTTGACGTCCGCGATGGAGCTGGTGGCACCGCTGCCGAGAGTCACGTCTCGCGTAGTGTCACGGAAATGGGATTCAACGGATACGCCGGAATTGTCGCAAGCTTGCTTGGCTCGTGTAATAGCTTTGCTGAAGTTTTCCCATCTGTCGTACCCCATATAGGTCATTAGCTCGCGTGCATACCAATACTCAACTTTGGAGTCCTCGGTGGTGTGTGCGATAGTGCTGAGTTCGCTGGTTTTGCGTGTGATTTCGTCGCGGTTCATGGGTGTGTCCTTATGTTTTTCATGACCATTTTCGTGACTCCACGAAAATGGTCAAAGCGAATAATTGCAATGGTTTTGAGGTATGGGCGCGCTCCGCCCAACTGGTCTGTCTTCGTCCGCCTTTTCGACCAGATACCTCATGGAGCACAATGCCAACGTCGCTACCGTTGGCCCAGCAAATATTCTTAGACGACGCCCCGAAGTGAATATCTATGCGGCTTTCAGAATATCAAAGAGCGTGGAGTGTGTGCATTATGCGTTCCAAAAATAGTTTCTAGTAGCGAATTGTTTACGGTGTGAGATATTCTTGGGATGTTTGCGGCGCTCTGCCGTGTAGCGAATGGAAATGGATGGTGCTCTTATGGGATTTGAGCAGGAAGCAGTTAGTGAACTGTATGCCAGCGTGTGGGGCAATCGTTCGACAATGCAGAGGGAATTCACTCGTGGAGCCCATGGTGAGCAGTTCGTGCTCCGGGAGCTGTCCATGAAGGGGACGCAAACGCCATCGCAATTGGCATCGGCGCTGCAGGCCAGTTCCGGCCGCATCTCCACTGTGCTGTCGTCTCTGGAGAAAAAAGGCTGGGTCACGCGTGACATTGATTCCAAGGATCGGCGCATTATTCGCGTGAATCTCACTGATTCCGGGCGCGAGCAGTCTCATCGGATGAGAGAGGAAATGCGTTCCGCAATTTGCTGGATTTTCTCGCAAATGGGGGAGCGGCGCACGCGCGAATTCGTTGACCTGGTGTCTGAGTTCACCACATATATGTCGATTTGCCATCCGGGACAGCCTCGGCCGACTGCTGAACAGGTGCGTGAGGCATTCGTGGAGCGGGGCAAGCGCGTGGCTGAACACATGGCAGCTAAGCGCGCGGAGAACTAATCGGCAAGGCTAATTGAGGACGCTCACAGCGAACATGCAGAAGTGCGCGTAATATCTCACAGTGTAAGTAATCAAACAATAGAAACTATTAAGACACCGTGAACCGATAATCGCCGATAACCCAGCCAACTTAAGAACCAATCGTCAATAACCAATAACCAACCCAACCAACACAAGGGGAAACCAATGCTTCGCATCATGAAATACCTCTCCAAAGCGGAGATCGGTCAGATGCTCATCGCTCTGGTGACCATCGTCGGGCAGGTCTACTTCGACCTGAAACTGCCCGACTATATGTCAGACATCACCACGCTGGTCGAAACGCCGGGCAGCCACATGAAGGACATTTGGATTGCCGGCGGCAAGATGCTGCTCATCTCGCTCGGATCCGCGGCGTGTGCCATCATCACCGGCTACATCGCTGCGCGCGTGGCGGCCTCGTTCACCCAGCGTCTGCGCTCGCTCGAATTCCGCAAGGTCGAGTCCTTCGGCCCGGCCGAAATGAGCAAGTTCTCCACCGCCAGCCTCATCACCCGCTCCACCAACGACGTCACGCAGGTGCAGATGTTCATCACCATGGGTCTGCAGCTCATCGTCAAATCGCCGATTATGGCAGTATGGGCCGTGTGCAAGATCGCCGGCGAAGGCTTCGAATGGACGCTCGCCACCGGAATCGCCGTAGTGATTCTGCTGGCGGCCATCGTCATCATGATGGCCATGGTCATGCCGAAATTCAAGGCCATGCAGGCCCTGACCGACAACATCAACCTCGTGGCGCGCGAGAACCTCACCGGCCTGCGTGTGGTGCGCGCCTACAACGCCGAGGACTACCAGGAAGCCAAATTCACCAAGGCCAACAAGGACCTCACCGACACCCAGCTGTTCACCAACCGCGTCATGGCGTTCATGATGCCGCTGATGAACACCATCATGAACGGTCTGATGCTTGCCGTCTACTGGATCGGTACCTACCTGATCGATGCCGCCGGGCTCAAGGACAAGCTCACCGTGTTCTCCAACATGGTGGTGTTCTCCAACTACTCCGTGCAGGTCATCATGAGCTTCCTGCTCATGAGCATGGTGTTCGTGCTCTGGCCGCGCGCCGACGTGTCCGCGCAGCGCATCATGGAGGTACTCGACACCGAGCCGATCGTCGAGAACGGCACCAAAACCGCCGCCGACGTGGCCAAAACCGGTCAGCGAGGCACCGTGGAATTCCGCAACGTCAGCTTCACCTACCCGGATTCGCGCGAGGCGATGCTGGAAGGCATCAACTTCACCGCCGAGCAGGGCCAGACGGTGGCGTTCATCGGCTCCACCGGCTCCGGCAAGTCGTCTCTTATCAATCTCGTGCCGCGCTTCTATGACACCAGCCAAGGCCAGGTGCTGGTCGACGGCGTGGACGTGCGCGACTACGACCTGAAGACCCTGCGCGACAAGATCGGCTACGTGCCGCAGCAGTCCGTGCTGTTCAAGGGCACCGTGGCCTCCAACGTGAGCTACGGCGATCAGCCGGGCGACCCGGCGGAGGTCGAGATGGCCGATACCTCCACTCCGGCCGGGCGCAAGCGCGAGGCCGCGTTGATCGCCGCTGGCAAGGCTGCGGAAGGTGCCGATATGCCGGCCGAGCAGCTGAATCGCATCAAGGCCGCGGTCGGCGTGGCCCAGGCCAGCGAATTCGTGGAGCGCATGGACGGCGGGTATTCCGCCGCGATCGCCCAAGGCGGATCGAACGTGTCCGGCGGCCAGAAGCAGCGCCTGTCGATTGCGCGCGCGGTGTACCGTCACCCGGAAATCCTGATTTTCGACGACTCGTTCTCCGCGCTCGACTTCAAGACCGACCGCGAAGTGCGCGACGCGCTCGCCCGCGAGGCTAAGGATTCCACCAAGCTCATCGTGGCCCAGCGCATCGGCACCATCATGAACGCCGATCGCATCGTCGTGCTCGACGACGGCAAGGTCGTGGGTCAGGGCACGCACAAGGAACTGCTCGACAACTGCGACGTGTATCGCCAGATCGCCGAATCCCAGCTCAGCCAGTCGGAGCTTACGGCGTAGGGGGGGCGGCAGCGGTAGCTCCCCATGTCAGGGGCTGAGCCGTAAAGGGAACAGCCCAGTGGGCTGTTCCCAGGCGAAGACGAGCTGATAAGCGAGCGAATAAAACAGCACAGCTGACTGAGGGGTAGTCGCGTACGGCTTCTCTCCCTCCGGCGCTTCGCGCCACCTCCTTCATCAGAGGGAGGTCAATACGGACTTTTAAGGAGTAAAACAAATGCCAAGAGGACCAATGGGCGGCAGGCGTGCCGTCGAAGAGCCCCATGATTTCGGCAAAGTCATGGGCAAACTCGTGAACTACTGCCGCAACTATCTTCCCGTCATCATCATCGCGCTCATCCTGGGCGCGGCCGGCACCGTCTGCCAGATCGTCGGCCCGGACAAGCTCAAGGACATGACCAACGAGATCGTCAAAGGTCTGCCCGCCATCGTTAACGGCAGACCGGTGATGAACTCGGTAGATTTCGGCACGGTGGGCCACATCGCCTGGACTTTGGTGGCCCTGTACGTGGGCTACGCCGTGCTCGGCTACGTGCAAAGCTGGATGATGGCCAACGTCACCCAGCGCACCGCCCAGCGACTGCGCGAGTCCATCTCGGTCAAAATCAACAAACTGCCGCTCAAATACTTCGACAAGGTCAGCTACGGCGACGTGCTGTCGCGCATAACCAACGATGTGGACGCCATCGGCCAGACGCTGGGCCAGTCGCTCGGCTCGCTGATTACCTCGGTGACGCTGTTCGTGGGCGCGCTGGTGATGATGTTCTACAACAACGTGATCATGACCCTGTGCGCCATCGGTGCCAGCCTCATCGGCCTGATCATCATGATGGCCATCATGAAGTCCTCCCAGAAGTACTTCGCCCGGCAGCAGATGGCGCTGGGTGACGTCAACGGCCACGTGGAGGAGATGTACGCCGGTCACCTCATCGTCAAGGCATACAACGGCGAGGCCGATTCGATTCGTCGCTTCGAGAAGTACAACTCGGACCTCTACGAGTCCGGCTGGAAGTCGCAGTTCCTCTCCGGCCTGATGATGCCGCTCATGAATTTCGTGGGCAACTTCGGCTACGTGGTGGTGTGCGTGGTGGGCGCGGCGCTCGCGCTCGACGGGCAGATCGAGTTCGGCGTGATCGTGGCGTTCATGATGTATGTCCGCCTGTTCACCCAGCCGTTGGCGCAGTTCGCCCAGGCCTTCCAGAACCTGCAGCGTTGCGCGGCGGCCGCCGAACGCGTGTTCGGCTTCCTTGAGGAGCCGGAGATGGAGGACGAATCCGACAAGTCCGCTTTGCTTGGGACCAACGGCCACGAAGTGAAGGGCGACGTGGAATTCAGCCACGTACAGTTCGGCTACGAACCGGGCAAGCCGATCATCCACGACTTCTCCGCCTCCGTCAAGGCCGGGCAGA
>OLVT01000781.1_pt1 | contig 32707 bp, 29 predicted proteins | sample 1673241 | NCBI WGS metagenome assembly OLVT01 (sample SAMEA3178936, study PRJEB25190) | human gut metagenome | biome: human gut; feature: human-associated habitat; material: faeces | place: Austria | collected 2013 | reverse complement strand
TTGATGGTAAACTTTTTCGGTGTCACTGTGGCCAACTATTAGGATAGCATTCACAATTGTGCTTGACACCAAAACAGAAAACCATTTAATTCAAGCCGCCGAAGAATGCAATGACCCAATTATTTGGGCAAATTTATTGCTCTATTCGCAGTATTATCAGCCCTTTTTTAATGAACTATCAAAAAAAGTTGAAAATATTGTCGAAAGGCAAATACTTAGAATATCAGATAAAGAACCGATGATGCAAGTAGAGTTCTGGTATGTCTTAATTTTTCATAATTGCCCATACATTTCTATAACGCTACGCCAGAAAATGAGTGACATTATTAATGATATAAAAACCAAAGCCGTCGGTGGTAAGGGGAAAAAACTATTCCCGTCTGCTGTAACGACTCAGTTAATATGTGATTTTTTAGAGCAGCGTTCTCCTAGTGGAAATAAACCCGAAGAAAGTCTTTTTAATTGGAAAGGTATTAAAAATTTTGCCGATCAAATTACTTATCGCACATATCAAAGGACTGTTTTCAAGCGTTATCGCAAAAACACATATGGGCTATATGCAAGTTTAGACTGAAATAACTCTCTAAACACAAAGAGCGCCGCCACCGGACAAATATCCGATGACGGCGCTCTTTTCTTGTTTACAAAAGGTACAAATCCAGCATTTTTCCTATGCAGAAACGCCCTACCGCCCCACATGGGAAATCATACTGTCCCTATACGGGAAAGCCGGCACAGGCGGTTTCTTCGCCCATTTTGAACCCTAATTTCTGCACTTTTGGGAACGGAGGGAAAGATAGTGCGGGCAGGACACCACCACTGCCCGGAAGCTCTGCTTGCAGGGATAGACACAGCCTTTGCAGAGCTTATTATACTGGCGCCTGCCATTCTTGCCCAGGAAGAACGACCATTCCAGACGCCATTTCTTGCTCTGGCTCATAAGTCGCCCAGCTCCGGGGGCTTCTTCTGCGGGGCGGGCTTTTCCGGGCCTTTCCGTTCCACGCACTTCCGTTTCGCGTCCTCCAGCCGCTCCCGGATGGAAGGCTTTTTCTCCGGCGTGGTCCTGCACGCCTCGGCCTGGGCTTTCTCCAATTCCTCCCCACGGCGGCCGTTATTGATGATCCCGTCGATCATCCCATAGTCGTCCTCCAGGGTCATTTCTGCCGTGCGCAGCGGGTTTTCCGGCTCCACGGGGACGGACACGATCTGCCCGTTGATGCTGGCGAACAGCTCCGGCCGCTTGAATTGCTCGGTGTACTTCTGGATCATGTCTGGGGACAGGGACGAAAAACTCTCCGGCCCCAGGCCCACAACCAGGAAGGTGCCTGCCACGATGTCGTAAATCTCCCCATGCTCGTCCCGGAGGGAACGGTTCAGGTCTAGACCAATGAGCTTGCCTTCATCGTTCAGCACCAGCCCAACCGGATCGTCAAAGGGATAGGAGGCGGCAATATCACCGCCCACCTCCGCTTGCAGCGCATGGAGGCCGGAGTCGATCTTCTTCACATAGGGTTCCTTCATAGGCTCCACCACCAGAACAGTCAACTTCTCCGGCGCGGTATGTTCGGGGGCGGATCCGCTGGGGATGGCAAAGGCACGGCTGCCGTTGGCCATGATGAGATACTTCCCATCCTCGGACTCATGGTGAAAACCGTATCCAGCCGCCTCCATCTGTTCCCGGCTCATATCCGTCACATGGAAGGTGCCCCTGGGGGTCCGCACCGTCTCACCGGTCTCCCGGTCGTCCGGGGTGGACGCCGCTTGCTGCCCGTACAACTCCGCTTTATACTCCAGGTTTGCCTGTTCCGCAAAGACCAGCATCTCGTCCACATGGGCCTGATCCGGGTTTTCGATGGCTTCCCGGATTACCTGGGGGTCCATATCCAGAAATCCTTCATAGCCGGTGGCGCCCTTGAACTTCCCAATCTCCGAAGGAAGATAGTCCTCCTGGGTCTGCCCCAGGGCAGCCAGCTTCTCGTCTAGGGCGGAGATGCGCCCGGCCATCAGATTCTCGTAGATTTCTTCCTTCGCCGCATGTTCCTCCGGGTGCCCAGCGGCATACTGCGGGTCGTGCTGCCGGAAAAACTCGTCCATATCATAGGCAAGGTCGGTTGCCATATCCGACTTTGCACTTTCGTCCAGAAATTCTTGTTCCTCTTGTGTAACGGTGACTCGGTACTCCCACGGGATGCTCTCCCGGTGTCTATCGTACACCTCGTCGAAGCGGTCCCCGGTATCCCGTACATAGCCCAGGTCGGTGAACTGGCCGCTTTCCTCCAGGGCGATGTCCCGCCCGTAGGCTTCATAGTCGATGTAGTTGCGCAGATGCTCCGGCACCTGCATGGCGTCCAGTTCCTCAATGTAATACCGTCCCAGATCGTCGTGGTCGTGGATGTCGGGATAAACGTCGTAACAGTCCAGGTTTTCCGTCAGATTGATAAGCTCCTGGATGCTGTCCGTGTGGTCGCCGATTTCCATAGCAGCCTGGAACCGCTCATATTCATCCTAGCTCATATCATCCAGTTTGGAGGCCAGGTAGTTCATCCAGGTTGGCATACTCGCCCAGCAGGTCATAGAGGCCGTCCACATAGCAATCGTAGTCCGTGATGAATCATTCCTCATAGATCTGCCCAAATTCGTCCTTCGACCCAATCCCGATGCGCTCAAAGACTTTTTTCAGTTCCTCCGCCGTGGTGGGGAACTTCACCTATTCGCCCACAAGGGCGCCCTCGTTGTATTTGCCCAGGTTGGTGATGAAAGCGGCAAAGGGATACTCTTTGTCATAGTCATAATGGGGCATAGCGACACCTCCTTATCGCTCCGGCGCAGGCTTTTCCCGATGGGGCTGCGCCTTGCTCTGGTTGGCACATTCCTTCCGGCTCTGTTCCAGCCGTTCTTTGATGGAGGGCTTTTTTTTCCGTCTGCCTCTCCCTGGGGCGCTCATGCTCCCACTCGTCGCCGGAGAGGGTGAGATCCCCTTTGCTGGTGAAGCACCCCTGTTCCTCCTGAATGGCGTGGTTGCCGAAGGGAACGGGATCAATGGCGTCCAGCAGCGCCGGAGGCAGAAGGACGTCCAAATGCTGTGCCAGATAGCGCCAGCCCACATCCTCCACTTTGCGGATGTTGGGCTCCAGGATGAAATACTCCGTGTTAGCGGGAAACTCCCGGAACTGCTCCAGGGTGGTCAGGCGGAAGGGAGACTCCTGCACAGCGGCCAAGAGGTTACGGTCCTCGGGGGAAAGTCCGGCAAGCGCCTGGGTCGCTGTCTCCAGCTCGCTTGCGTCACCGCCTGCGGGTAGCAGCGGTTTCAAATGCTCCATGAAATTGGGTTCGGTTTTGCTCAAAGACATCATCCTTTCTGAAAATGGGTAAAAGAAAAGCAGGGAACTTTGTGTGTTTCCTGCTCATGAGTAGTAGAATGGTATTAATTTGTTGCTTCTCTGAAAAGACTGTATTAGTCCGCATAGATGCCTTTTCTGTCCATTTTTAACTTTTCTTTAATTTGATCGATAAAAGGACGCATACGGCGATATGCACGCTTGCTTAATTCAAGTTCGTACTCGATACCTTTCCGCTGTTCTGCAACAAGATGGATTGCATTTCTATAGCCATATATCTCAATGATTTCGGAAGTCAAGTCAATTGTGCTGCCATCATTGCTAATAAAGCTATGTAGAAGGCCAAGCTTTTCAGCCGCTTTACACTTATCGTCAAACCTGATCTGTGTATCTTCTTTTTTTCGTTCTTGTATATGATAAGTCAGGATTTCTTCACCGTTATGAGTGAGTTCCTTTTTTAGCGTAGCCAATTTTGCTCTGGGTATATCTATTTTCGCTGGAGCAAAATGGTATTGTAACTCATGAAATTCCGGGGTATCTTCATAATAAGTGTATAATACGGAATGAATTACGGCTTCGTATATTGTGGCGTATGAAAATATCTGATGTCGAATTTCAAAGATAAGATTTTCGTCTTTTGCTTCAATTCCTTCGTAGAGTTTGTAAGCAAATCTTATACCCTTGAATTCTTCAATAAGCCGCTTGCGTAAGGCTTGATCTTCTATAAATTCAAATTCACCGTTATACCATGCTTCATCTGCTAAATGATTGTTGCAATATTGATACACTGCATCTTTTATCTCAGTTGATAAAGGCATTACGCATCCTCCCTAATTCTATTTTCATACATCATTATAACAGAGTTTGCCTTTGTCATGAATAGCACAAGGTGAAATATACAGGTCACTTTAGGTTTGGAGAATTGCGATTTTGAATTTATTTCTCGATGCGGTAATTCACATATTTTCCTCCGGTGTCAGCCAGAACGATTGTCCCGTCATAGGTTTTCCCGGTACGCAGGGAGCGCAACCCTTTGACCTTTGTCTTTCCGTCTTTGAGCAATGCGGCGGCGATTTTGAAAGTAAAAACCTTCCCGCGCTGTTCGAAAAAGCGGTCATTCTTCCACATGATGAACTGACAGGCCCGGTCCGAACAGGCGAAGTTCTTCTTGCCTACATAAACCGGCTTGCCGCAGCGTGGGCAGAGGCCCACCGTTTCCTTCTCCGGCTGGAACAACTTTTGCCCATTCTCGGAAATGTGGGAGTATTTCCGCACCAGCTCCGCCGCCATTGCCTCGATCCCGTCCATGAAGTCCTCCGGCGACACCTGGCCCTTTGCCACTTCGTTCAACCGCTGCTCCCAATCCGCTGTCAGCTTGGGAGAGGTCAGCAGCTCCGGCAGCACCGTGACCAGGTTGACGCCTGCCTTTGTGGGAATCAGGTTCTTGCCCTTGCGCTCCACGAATCCGCCGGACACCAGCTTTTCGATAATGGCCGCCCTGGTTGCCGGGGGGCCTAGGCCCTTGCGTTCTGCCTCGTCCGGCATATCTTCTTTGCCCGCATTCTCCATGGCCGACAGAAGGGTGTCCTTGGTGTAGGGCTTGGGAGGTGAAGCGAAGTGCTCGGTGACGGAGGCGGAGACCGGCTCAAAGACCTGCCCCTCGGTCAAGGCGGGAAGAACACCCTCGGCATCTTCATCCTCCGGCTTCTCCTTCAGGGAGGAACGGAACACCTCCTGGATGGCACGCTAGCCCTGGGAAAGCACCTGCTTTCCTTTTGCCGTGAAAGTGTGGCCGCCGCAATCAAAGGCGGCTGTGACCGCCTCATACACGAAAGGCTCCGCCGCCGCACACAGCAGCTTGCAGCAGACCAGCAGAAGAATATTGCGCTCGCCCACAGGTAACGCAGGAACATCCGCCTTTTCCAGCTCTAGGGTGGGAATCAGGGCGTGGTGGTCAGATACCTCCTTGTCATTCACCAGCGCCAGAACATCGGGAAAAAACTTCGGGCAGGCGTCGAAGGGCGGCACCCGCGCCGCCAGATGCAGGACCACGGAGGCGGTTTCCGTCATGTCGCCCGTCAGATACCGGCTGTCCGTGTGGGGATAGGTCAGCAGCTTCTTTTCATAGAGCGACTGGGCGTAGTCCAGGGTTTGCTTGGCCGTGTAGCCGAATACCCGGTTTGCCTCCCGCTGCAAGGTGGTCAGGTCGTACAGCTTGGACGGCTGCTCCGTCTTTTTCTCCCGCACCAGGGATACACACACGGCTTGCTGTCCGTCGCAGGCGTCCCGGATGGCCTGGGCATCCTCCATGGCCGGAATTTTTTCAGAAACCGCCGCAGCTCCCTCCAACGTCAGGCGCACATGATGGTATTTCTCCTTGCGGAACAGGACGATTTTGCTGTCCCGGTCGGCCAGCATCGCCAGGGTGGGCGTTTGCACCCGCCCCACATTCAAGGTGCGGTGGTAGAGGACAGAGAACAGGCGGCTTGCGTTGATCCCAATAAGCCAGTCCGCCTTTTGGCGGCAAAGCGCCGACTGATACAACGGGTCATAGTCCCCACCGGGGCGCAGGTCGGAAAAGCCCTCCCGGATCGCCGCGTCCTCCATCGAAGAAATCCAGAGGCGGGAGAAAGGCTTGGAACATCCGGCAGCCTCATAGACCAGCCGGAAAATCAGCTCACCCTCGCGCCCCGCGTCGCAGGCGTTGACCAGTTCTGTCACATCGGGGCGTTCCATCAGGGAACGGAGAGTGTGGAACTGGTCAGCCTTTTTCTCGGACACCACATAGCGGAAGGGGGCGGGCAGGATGGGAAGGTCCTCATACCGCCACTTCTTATAGCGGTCATCGTAGGCGGCTGCGTCTGCTAGCCCCACCAGATGCCCGATGCACCAGGAAATGAGCCAGCCGCCGCCCTCAAAATAGCCATCGGCCCTGGATGTGACACCCAGGGCTGATGCGATACTCTTTGCTACACTCGTTTTTTCACAGATCACAAGTTTCAAACTGTTACCTCCTTGATTGTTCTTTACATTTTGTCTAAAATTAAAATAGACTGGCGAAGGGAGTACTTGTATGGACGCAGATAAAAACATTCTTGATGATGAATACATGATGGCTTTGTTTTATCTATATCTTCAAGAACAGACAAACACACGGAAACTACTTAATAAATTGGAATCTGATTTGCGTCTTTCAAATAGATTTTTTCCGGAGAGCAAATTGTGCGATGCAATTAAAAATCTATCCAAGGTATCTTTATGTACTTTAAAAAAGGGAAGCACATTATATCGTTGCCGGTTGATTAGCAAGGAAGATGAAAATTTGCTGTTTTCAAAGATAACTACTGAGTGGTTTTCTTTAGCTCAGGCAGTCGTTCCTACATTTGATGTAAACGGTGGCGACGAAGAATGGATAAAATTCTGCCTATATGTTAAAAATCATCCGGAGGCTTTACCCCCTTGGCAGGAAAGACACGAACAACTCTTAGAAAAGTACTCCAAAATATCTTTTTGGGGATACGACGAAAAAGAATCTGATGCTCCACCTAAAGGAACCGCGTCCCCTGGGAGAATAAACCCTGATGGTATCAGTTATCTCTATGCGGCAAATGATATTCAAACAGCCGTATTAGAAGTTCGTCCAATTCCAACTCAATTTGTTAGCGTTGCTCAGGTCGAATTACTTGAAGACGTAACAATTTACAGCTTTATAAAACCATCTTCTTTAGAAGCTGATAAGTCGGATCCTTTTGATTGGGTAGATTATGATGAAATATCCAGATATTTTGGTCAACCTAACTATGGAGGAAAATCGTACTATTTAGCTACACAATACATCAGCGAATACATAAAACACTTAAAAGACTCTAACGACCAGACAATTTTTGATGGATTGTGTTTTCGTAGTTCATTGAATCCAAGCGGAACAAATTATGTGCTGTTTGATGTATCTCAGAGCAAAAAATACCGCATTTGTAATTCGAGTATATATCAAGTTAATGACTTATTAGGAAATACTTCTTGTATATTACCTTTGAGTGACTCCCATTTCTAATCCTGAGATAGATTGTAGTGGTCAAATAGCCTCGATCATGATAAATCAAGCCTCTGATGAGTTGTTTCCTAATAAGCATTATTGTTCCTTACTGAATGTCGACTTTTTAAAAAGGCGGCATATTGAAGACAGAAAAGCCCTCATCTCTAAAATTGGAGATGAGGTAGCTTTTCGTAACGGATACAGTAAAAATAATCATTTGAGTATGCTTAATTCAAAAAAGCAAAAGAGTTTGAGAACGATATATAGCAAATTCGCAAGAACACCAACATACTTGTCGCTTGATTTTGAAAGTGGTGGATTTGAAGTGTTCGATAAAAATGGGCAGCATTTAGGATATTCATTTGACGGAGTTCGTACAAAGCTTCCTGCTCCCAATACGCATAAATTGTATTTTTCTTGATTAGCTATAGTCGAGTTTGCTGGAAAATAAAATTCTTGCAATTTATGATTTGGACAACTCCCACCTTAAAGGCAAAGAGGGCCATAGGTTTAACTACCATGGTCCTCTTTAGTGCTAGTGCTATTCTTACTCAATTTCCTTTATCTTCAGCCAATCCTCAAAGGACTTCCTAGAGATACGAATCATGTTTCCGATGCGGATCGTCTTGAATGCTCCGGAGTTGGCGAGTTTATAGGCCGAAGCGCGGCCAATACCGAGAATGGTTGCGATGTCATTCACGGTGTATGTCCTGCTTTGGGGCGTCCCTTTTTCGTTGGTGCTCATAAAATGATCCTCCCTTGCTAATAGCATTTTGAAATGGCCCCTGGAAGCCCTCTGTCACAAGGGGTTCCTGCTAATACCTTGCTAATACGACATTTGAAAAGCCGTTGTAAGGCAGCATATTTCAGGGGAATTTGTGCAAATTGACCTGCCTCCAGGCAGCACAATTTGCGAAGAAACAACACGGGAAGATATGATATGAACAATTTACGAAATGGTACGCCGTACTCCCGGAGCACAGTTTGTTGAGTCTGTGCTTCGGGATTGTTTTGCTGCAAAGCGGTTCGGAGTTAATCGTTTTTAGGATCGGTTTGGGATACTGGTATGCATAAAGGCAGAACAAGAGTAGAACAAAGTAGAACAAAGGTAGAAAAAGTTGGAATCAAAGAGGGATTGTCAAGAGAATCTTACGAGTGTATAATAATAGTATCGAAAAGTGGGTAAAGTAGCTCTGCTGCCGCAAAAAGATGCGACAGTGGAGCTTTTTGTATATCAAAAAAGTCAATAGTAAGACCAATAAGAGAATGGCTTATTGGTCTTTTTTTATACCCTTTTTCGAAAGTATATACACGAAAAGAGTGAGAATCGTGGGGAGAAAGCGAAAGAATTCGCCTAATGTGCAGGTGTATGGAGTGCCATTCCGTGTGACAGAAATGAAGGCGACGACTAAAGGCCAAATTAGATGGTATGTTAGTATGCGGGAACCGGATGGGAGTGTACTACATGGGGAAAATGTAGGCAAACTAGTCACGGCAAAGAGTGTGAAAGCTGAGGCTGTTATAAAAGCTGCAGAAAGCATTATACGGGAGAATAGCGAACGGGTGCTCGAATGGCTGCGAGCCGGTCGGCTGAAAGAAGCGACACCAGAGCTGCTGCTTCTAGTGCTGCCGGAAGAAAGCATAGAACGCGTATACGGAAAGAGTGATGAAGAGCATCGAGAGCTGGTACGGCAGGTAGTGAAATTGTTACCACCAATTTCAGAGTTACAGGAAAAAATGGAAACTGTAACGCTGCGCGCGGTAGAAAAAGTAGTAGCGGTAAAAGAGAAAGGCAGCGTGGTAAAGCGAGTGCTGAACCGGCTGTATGATGAAGCGGTTGCGCAAGGAATCTTACAAGAAAATAATGTTAAAAAATTGCTCGTAACTGTTCGTAGCGAGGGAGAAAAGGCAGATAAAAATATTAACCAGCGTGCCCTTAGTCTGGAAGAGATGCGGATGCTGACGGCCTTATGCATAGAGGGGATGCAGACCGATATACGGTATGCAACCGTACTGCTTCATCTGACCACGGGTGTAAAGACGGGAGAGCTATGTGGATTAAATATTGACAATTTAATGCGGTATAAAGATGCGGTATATATCGAAATTGGCGCAAAATCCGTACAAAATCGAGGTAAAGTTGCAGAGTGGAAGCCATATGAGCGTGAAAGCGGAAAGCTGCGGCGCATACCGTGTACCCCTTTAGCGCAGGCGGCGCTAAGTGTGCTTTTGAAGCCGCGATTGGAAGCAGGAGCAAAGGTAGATGCTCCGCTGATTGTAGGTGAGGGCGGACGCCGATGGGATGTCTTGAAGCTGCGCGCTTTTGAAAAAGAGGTGCTTCAAAAAGTAGTGCCGGAGTATGCGAAAATTTCACGAACGGATGTAATCCGCACAAGTTTTGAACATTATTGTCGCGCCGTATGCGGTATGTCGGATGGCCAGACTCAGAAAATCTTAGGATGTAAAGCAGCGCAGACATACGAAGAATGGTATGCGGACTACAGCGCTCGAATCGCGCTGATGACACTGGATGCACAACTTAGAAGATACCATAATTTGTTAACGGAAAAGGAAGATAGATGGAAAGTGGCCATGCACCTACATCTGCGGGTGAAGCGTGGGGCAAGTGTCAAAATTCAAACTGAACATGGTGTCAAAATTGAAAAAATATAGTAATGTGTGAGCCGAAAGGCTCTTTTTTAATGCCTGTAGATAAGGACTTATTGTATCTTGCAATAGGTCCTTATGTTGCATAATGAAATTTGAGTTAACCAATAATGACATTTATTTGCTAAAATGTTATTATATAAATATAAAGCAGCAGAATAAGGAGTGAAATAAATGGCATTTTTCACAACTCAGCGAAAAGAAACCGGTAGTTATAATACAAAGCGAACTAAGCCATGCCGCAGCAGACGCAAGGGCAAAATATATAACGAAAAAACGAAAAATGGCAAACTAACCGTTTGGGGTGCTTACGAGCGGGTAATTTTGGCTATACAGAATGCGCGCAAATGGGCTGACAGCACATGCAGGGCATATGATAGTGTTTTCTACCATTACATTGCTGAGATTTATAATGACATTGAGTATGCTTCGCTGACAGAAGAAACGGCGGAGCAGATTTGGTCGTCTAAAATTGACATTTTTGAAGGCAGTGATGCACAGGATCAAAGAGCGCGGAGTATTTTCGTGAGCTTTGTGGAGCAGGCATGTCGAGCGGGACTTTCCTCGATGCGGTTCAGAGACTTGGCGCCGTTTGTGATTCCGGCAGACCTGAATCAGCTGACTGTGGAGCAGTTGTTGGCAGTACGCGAAGCAGCTGAACTTTGCAAGTGGCGGCCCAAATCGCTGACGATTGAAGCAGAAATTAAAATTTATAACGAGTTGATCAAGCGGGCATCGACGCAGGGAGAGTGCATTGCTTTGCTGGTCATGCTTTTGCTGGGCTGCCGTACATCAGAAGCTGCGGGTTTGTCCTTTGGAAATGTCCGTAAGATGGCAGATGATTTGTACTCCATAGAGCGACGGGAAGTAGAAGAGCAAAGCTCAAGAACCGTTAAAGCTGGCAGTAAAACCGCAAGCGGTTACAGACTTTTGCCGCTTTTGCCGCAGTTTTATGATCTGCTGGAAGAGCGTAAGCGTATGGTGCAGGAGTACATGGAGGAAAACGGCTATACGGACTTGGATATAGACAAAATGCCGCTTGCTTGCCAAGGTACGAATCTGCTGACACGGTGTACAGCAAAGGAAATGAACCGCGTTTTTAAGGATATTTGCATTGATGTGGGTGTCGAAGAAGGTTTTTTCTTTGAAGCCGAGGCAATGATGGCCATTGATAAAGAGGCAGGGGTGGAGTACGAGAATACAGTAGTAGCCTACATTTTACGGCATCAAGCTGCAACGGAGCTGATTGCGACTGATGCTTCTCGGGCTGCAATTTCTGTGCTGATGGGTCACAAAATCGAAGATCCTAATGTAAAAGCATTTGACTATGCCAATGCAGACGGTCAGCGTGAACTGCTGCATATTTTAATGCAGCGCCCGTTATACCGATACATTTGCGGTGCGACAGATATGGAGCAGACTACGCTTGAAAAGGGTCAATCGGCAGTATGCGGAGGATCGACTCGTTTGGTCGCACAAGAGGACGAGGAGTTTGATCTTTATATTGACACGCTGGAACCATATGACACAATGCAGATTCAGCTTGAGGGCGATATCCGGTTAATGAAGAAGGATGCAAGAAAGACAACCGCATTGCCGTATCAAAAACCGAGCGGGCTTAGTATGGTGAATGCAGTGACTCAGGTTGTGACAGAGGCCGAAGAGAATGTAAGAGCTGGAAAGCTGGCGGATAAGCCAGTTATGATCGCGCAGTGTGATGATCCTCTGAGCGAATTGCTTACTATTGATGATCTGCATATCGATTGGAAGCCTCAAATCACCAATGGGAATGGAGATCCGATTGCAGATTCTTCGGAAGAAGTGAAAATGGCGGTTTGCGAAGATACATTGATTGCAGTTTTGCCAGGCGGTGCCTTAAAAGAAGTGCCGAAAAAGGAGTTCGTTTATAACTGGACAAAGAGGGCACGCCGTGATGAGAAGATTTTTGCGGATAAGACCATAGACCGCGTTAAAACGATATTGCCGTTTTCACAATCTGCGGATAAAATTGTAATTAGCAGAGAAGGAACGGCATGGTATTTGCTAGCCGAGGTCAGTGCAGAAGAATTTTTACAGGCAGATGCGTGGGAAGAATGCCGCAGAGCGTTGGCAGCGGGCGGTATCATGATTCCATGTGAAAAGGATGCAGATTCGCTGATTTGTGGAGCGAAAAATGGCGATATAGTACGCTTACCAGCAGACAAACTGTGTGCATGGCAGGGCCAGCGGCAGGTCGTACGTATAGGCGAGGCACCTCTGGCAGCAGCTTGCTTCTGTAAGGCTACTGATGATATTCTGCTGATTAGCGAAAAGGGACAGGCACTACGTACGCATGTTTCGGATTTGTACAAGCGCGTAGACATTGGCGGTGGACTGACCAAAGGTATGCGTATGAAAACAGGTACAGACGATAGATTATGCTGCTGTTTGGTTTATCAGCCAAAGCGTAGTTTAACAGTTGTTTCTCAGCAGAGGAAGCTGCTTGTGCTGCGTGTGGACAGTGAGGAAAAGGCGCAGCTTAGAGCGCAAGGACATGTCGGTGAGGGCGTTTGCCTGGTGCGTGTAGAAGGTTCGGATCGCTTGGCGGAGGTGTTGTATACAGATCAGGCAGTGTTACTGTTGTCAGACTCCGGATATGCGCAGTGTCGTGACGTTAGTGTGCTGAGAGAGAAGGGACGCGGTGCAAAAGGCATTGAGGGCATGAAGCGTGGTCAGATTATAAGAGCGGTATGTGTGAAAGTTAAATAATGGGGAAGGCGCAGCTTTTGAGCAGATATCTCAAAAGCTGCGCCTTTAGGCTTGAATGAATGTAGTTAGACTTGCTGTTTTAAAGGAAATATAAAAATAAAGCGAAGAAAAAGTTTATAAAAACCTTTTCTTCGTTTTTAATACCCTGCTGACGCAGGGAGAAATTGATGTGGAGACAACTGTTTAGGATCAGCATAAGGATCACCCCCGCTTACGCGGGGAAAATAAGTTGTCTACACTCCCCGATACTTACGATAAATGCATTGTGAAAATAACAACTTATCGCTGCCGGGTCACCCCCGCTTATGCGGGGAACATATTTATTAATGATAGTATAGCAGAAATTTTATATCTTTGCAACTTTAAATTGCAAAGATATAAATTAGATTCTGGATTTAATAATTAATGTTATGGTAACCAGGGAGTGATAAGTCATTTTAGGTGAAATTCCATACGCTTTTCAGGTTTCGTGATTTTTCGGATTGTTCCAAGCGGATCAACTTCACATTTATATAGTTTGGACAAGCTGAAAAATGGAATAGATGTACGCATATACTGCTTATCCAACGTGGAGATTTCAAATGTGCCGCTTTTACTTCGAACCTTACCTCTGAGAAAATATCCATGGTCTACTTCAATAGAATCGGAAGAAGTTGTGCTTTTCAAAGTAATTGCTTCCGGCAGTTCAATATAAATTACGTCATTTTGATAGAGAGAAAAGATAAAATCATGTTCATTCATCAGCAACATGCGGTCCGGATTTTTGGTTGCCGCTCGTAATGGCAGAGCATCTTGCAACGTATCCTTAACATAGATAGGCACGAAGTAATAGGCCTGATCAGCTGTACGGAATACATCAATGCGAATCATGTCGCCATTAATGCCGATACCACCGCGAACGCGTACGAAGCTGCGCGGACGCTGTATAATAGGAACCGATTTAACCAAAGGACCACGCAGACCATTGGATTTAGGCTTATAAAAAGGTTCTGCAAAAGCCTCCGATGCATTTCCGCCAAATGCAATAAGACGCTTGCGCAGTGCAGTATACAGCAGACGATCACGTTCCAGCTGAAAATAGTCAGCAATTTCCCTATCATTATTCAGCTTTAATTTGGTAAGTGGAACTTTGGCCACGATTTGGTCACCGCGACTGCGTAATATGGTATCACGATGAGCGGCACCGCGAACTCGATGCTGTGACATATGAGAAAAACACTGCGTGTTGGATGCACAAAGTGAAGCGAATTCTGTCTGCAAGGAATTCCACGGTCGAAATAGAGTGTTTTCATAATTCCCCATAAAGAAGTTGGACAACTGCTCACATGTATGTGTGTCAATGATTGCCGTAAGGATAGCATTTGCAGCAGGTTCCATTTCAATAGGTACATTATCAAATACGCGTTCCGTGCGCAGACCGGTTATTCGTGTCTTTAACGACGATACAGTCACATCTGTATTACTGGATGCAGATAGCGCACGATGCAGGAAAACAGAAAAAGAACTAAGGAGCGACGAAGAATTATACAATGAACGCTGTTTCCGATCAATACTATCCTGTTCATTCCACTTGGTCGTCAAAAGATTTGTTCGAGTTTTGCGATGGTTACTTTTACGAGCTCGTTGACGAAAATCTTCATTCATACCAAACAATGCTCCAGGCAGCTCCGTGCGCTTGTCGGAAGCAGAACGAAGAACTAATACAAGGTTCTGTGGACTATGATCAAAGCTATCAGCATAAGGAATGATATGATCTACAGAAGTTTCTGACGGCGATAAAACCTGGTTTAATGTCAGTGGAGTACCCGTATAGATGCACTGGTGATCTTGCCTATGCCATAATAGAATACGATTTCTTTCATCATTTGTTAGCGAAGGAACAGATAAAAGCGTAAAAAGCGGAGCATATGAATGTGCTCCGCTTTTTACATATACTTACCAATTTAATCTTTGACCGCATCTACTACAAAATGCCATATATTCACGTTCTATAGTAATTTTACAACGTGGACAAATTGAATATGATGAATACCGTCCGAACGAATAGAACGACATAGATTTTGTTACGTTCATGGGTATGCGATACTTTAACTCAAATATAAGCAAAAATATATTGAGACGGTTTACTCTCAGCCATAATATCTAAATTCGCTGGCAGAAGAGCCCGTTTCAAGTAAAGTACTACCATGGTAAGCATTCAGTTCTACATAGATGCGATACGAATATCCGCGGTCAACCGCCCAATGTTTAGTATCTACTGCTGCATAATGGGTATTTGAAGTAGCCGTCCATGTTTTGATAGTGGTCCATTTCTGGTTTTTCAACTGCTGAAGATGTAGTTTACAAACAGTTTTAGTTACTTGGGGTGATGCTGCACTGCCTGTACCATATACGGTTGCAATTCCCAAAGTCGAAATGCTGATGTCACCGCTTATAGATGAAACATATTTCCAACGTGGCTGCATGGCAGCATTGGAACAAGTAAATACTGCAATCATTACAAGAATGATTGCGATTGCCGATTTCATAAATCTTTTTTTCATAAGCTATCTCCTGTGTGTCGTTCTATATAAATAAACGAGTGCTTTATAGAAGGACTGACAAAATCTCAAAAATAATTCCCGCAGTATCAACTGCAGGAATTAACGGCTATATTTTAGGGATACTTTCAAATATCTGCACAACAACATCTTTGGAAATGTTACCCATAATCCAAAAAGTAATGTCATCGATTACATATGTGGCTATAATACGATCTTGACGTTCGGATATAGTAACATCAGCACCATTGATTTGCAATTTTGTTACTTGTCCACCTTCGGTGTCTATTGATAGTAAGGAAGGATGCAAATCACATTGCATATCATAATAGCTTCCGGTTCCATCTACAAATTGTATATAAATACTAGTATCGGATAGTTCCTGTATAGATTCCACACCAAATTCTTTAGGAGTATATGTTGGTAGATATTTGGTGAATTTCGATGATATCGATGAGGTTCCTTTATTAAATGCAAAGCTTGAGTTATCTTTATCTGAATAGAAGATGAAATTAATAATTGAAGTTCTGAATGCGTTAACGCTGAACATCATAGCAGCACAAACCAAAACAGCAACGAGAATCGCGATACGAATCCTGGAGCGCAATCCTCTTGAGAGGTATGGAGTAGATTGAGGTTTTTGATTCTTTCGAATCAATTTCTTCATTTGCTTTTCAAAAGTAGGGGAGAATTTATGGGCAGGGCTCCCTTCTGAACGTAGTTCTTCATCGGTTTTGAGTTCGACGTTATCGTCATCAGAAATTTGCGATATTGCAACACTAATGAGTTTATCGAAATCCTTATCGGATATTTTCACTGTAAGACACCTTCTTTCGTTAGAATTACTTTAAGTAACTTTTTGGCACGACTGATGCGCTTGTGAACAGTATTAGTAGAAAGATTTAGAGCAATGCCAATTTCTTCAGTGGTGTGATCATATAGGTAGCTTAATTTCAAGACATCTCTATACTTATCCGGTAACTCGCTGATAGCTTGCACAATTGCTTCAACGGTAATCCTGTCGATGATGATATCTTCGGGTCCAGATGAATTATCTGATAAATCCAGTGGTATTTCATAGACGGTATCGGTTGGATGTATACTCCGGTAATAATCGATGCAGATATTTCGAATAATCATTTTCAGATAGCTACGATGTTTATCTGCAGGTATTTCAGCAATTCGATTGATATTCTTGGCTACTCGGATGTAGGTTTCAGCAACCATATCTTCGGCGTGCTGAACATCATGAAGAATGCCGTAAGCTATTTGGAACATACCTTGAGAATAGGTTCTGTAAAGAAATTCGAATAAGCATAATTGGGATTGGCGTTCGACTAATGCGAATGAAATCATGTGTAGGACTCCGTAAATTGTATTGGTATATATATTGTATCAGAAAATCGACAATTTGTCGAAAAGGCTTTGTGCCTGTGAAGTTGGGTATTAAGATAAGAGTGTATCAGCAAGAGTGTATAAAGAAGATAAGCCAAGTTGATTGCATGACCTATGTTCAGGATTATATCTCTTGTACGTTAAAGATTGATTTGTTTTCACAATTTGTGGATTATCACCAAATATGTCATATTATATTGGAACAGGCACGCTTTTGTGGTAAAATATTATGAAGGCTTTTACAAAGGAACATTATAGATGCGTGAGATACCATGAAATGTTCGTCAAAGGCATTTGCAATAAGAAAAATACTGATATTAATACCAGACTTGCATATGATTTCAGATGCTTGAGCAGACTTCTAAACTGTATTTTATAGACATATTGCATATTGAATGTCTAAATCGGAGATTAACATTAAAGATAAGGTAGAATAAATTCATGTCAAAAACACAGCAGGGGTTCTCTACCAGAGAACTAAAGAAGATTTTTTCGATTGTTTTCGTCGCGTACATTGTGCTTGCGGTAGCGTTTTATTTTCTCGCCGGAGAGCAGCTTCGTTATCGCGACTCGCGTGGCAATATTGAAATGCCGGTGGCGAATGCCGCAACCGTAGAGCTGACAGCTGGCTCGGTCGTGGAACAACAGTTCACACCGAAAATCCAGATTTTTGAGCATATTTCCGTGCAATGGAGCGTGTTTAACCGCGTCAATCACGGCACAGTAAATGTGCAACTTGTGAATACGGCGACGCAGGAGGCACTGCTTGACCAGAATTTGCAGGCGGACCAGATTACCGAGGGACAAGTCACAACGTTCGATTTCCCGGCACTGGAAACGGTTTACAATGAGCCGCTTACCCTGCGTATTACCTCACCCGACGCAGTGGCCGGCGACGCGCTCACACCGATGATGAAAACGGATGCTTCGCACGAAAACAGTCAGATGTATATCAACGGGCAGGCTGTAGATGGTGAACTGGCGTTCTCGGCAACTGGACGTGATTACATCTGGACCGGCCTACATTACTGGCAGTTTGCAGCTGCTGGCGCGGTAATTCTTGCGGCGCTGCTGCTCCTGCTGCTGCACAAGCACAAGACCGGTAAGAAAAGCTTTATTCTCAATGCGATGATCGCGCTAAGGCGATATCGTTTTCTTATCAAGCAGTTGGTTGACCGTGATTTCAAGGCAAAGTATAAGCGTTCAATTCTTGGCGTGTTCTGGAGCTTTCTCAATCCTCTTCTGAACATGATCGTGCAGTATGTTGTGTTCATGAACATGTTTAAGTTTGATATTCCATACTTTCCGGTTTATCTGCTTTGCGGTAACGTTGTTTTCAATTACTTCTCTGAAGCATGCGGCATGGCGCTTACATCTATTGTAGGTAACGCTGACCTCATTAAAAAAGTATATGTACCGAAGTATATTTATCCGCTGACGCGCATTATGTCGTCGCTTATCAATATGCTGATTTCGCTTATCCCGCTCGCGGCGGTGGCGCTGATTTCCGGCCTGATGCCGAACAAAACCTATCTTCTGCTGCCGTTTCCGCTGTTCTGCCTGGCACTGTTCTGCCTTGGATTGGGCATGCTGCTCGCATCGGCAATGGTGTTCTTCCGGGATATTCAGTTTCTTTGGGGTGTATTGACGACGATTTGGATGTATTTGACCCCGATTTTTTATCCGATCACAGCACTTCCCGAAACAATTCAGTCGGTTGTTAAAATGAATCCGCTGTACTTCTATGTAACTTTTCTGCGCTCGTGCGTCATCGACGGCCTCTCACCAGAGCCAATTATGTACGTACAGTGCGCGCTTATTGCGCTAGGAATGCTTGCTGTGGGTGCATTCACGTTCAAAAAATCGCAGGACAATTTTGTCCTCTATTTATAAGGTGTGAAAATGAGCAAAAATGAAAAGCTGCTCCATGAGCAGAAGGGAAAAGTTGCAGAACTTCAAAAGCAAAAAATTATTGAGGTACAAAATGTTTCGATGCGCTTTCGGCTGACGGACGATAAAATCATGTCGCTGAAGGAGTTCGTAACACGCAAACTGAGCGGCAAGTACAAGACCTCAGAATTCTGGGCGCTGAAGAATGTATCGTTCGATGTATACCGCGGCGAGGTTGTCGGCATTATTGGCCACAACGGCGCAGGCAAAAGCACGATTCTAAAAGTCATTTCGGGCATTCTTAAGCCGACAGAAGGCTCTGTGACCTGCAGTGGCAATATTGTTCCGATGCTGGAGCTTGGCTCGGGTTTCGATCACGATTTGACCGGTCGAGAAAACATTTTTCTTAACGGTGCGATTCTCGGGTATACAGAAGATTTCTTGAAGTCGAAATACGACGAAATTGTTGCGTTTTCCGAGCTCGGCGAATTTATTGATGTGCCGATTCGCAACTACTCATCCGGTATGCTGATGCGTTTGGCGTTTTCAATCGCAACGGTAGTAAATCCGCAGATTTTGATTGTAGACGAGATTCTTGCTGTCGGCGATGCGAATTTTCAGGAGAAAAGCCGTAGGCGCATGCTGGAGCTCATGAGCGGTGGTACGACCGTGCTGTTTGTGTCGCATAGCCTTGAGCAGATCCGCGAGATGTGCGACCGCGTTGTCTGGATTGAGCACGGACAGGTGCAACGGGTTGGAGAGACGAAAGAAATTTGCGATGAATATGAGCAATGAACAGACTGTGAGTAGAATGCATTTAAGAATGATGGAGATGAAGTTTTGAAAGGTCTAATCTTAGCCGCCGGCAAAGGCACGCGCCTTTACCCGATGACAAAACCGATGAGCAAGCCGTTGCTTCCGGTTTACGACAAGCCCATGATTTATTACCCGCTTGCAATTCTTATGCAAGCGGGCATTTCCGATGTCATGGTGATTGTTCCGCCGAATGAGACGGATACATTCCGTGCGTTGCTCGGCGACGGAAGTCAGTTCGGCATTCAGATTTGCTATGCAGAACAGCCTGTCGCGCGTGGTATTGCGGACGCACTGCTGATCGGCCGTGAGTTCGTGGGCGATGACTCGGTATGCCTTGTGTTGGGTGATAACATTTTCCACAGCGACACGTTGGCTGAGGTTCTGCGTAAGGGCGCGCAGCAGCAGAACGGTGCAACGGTGTTCGGCTACTGGGTCGAAAATCCGCGGCCGTTCGGCGTGGTAGAGTTTGACGAGGATGGACGGGCTATTTCGATTGAAGAGAAGCCACGCCATCCGAAAAGCAATTACATAATCCCCGGCATTTACTTTTATGACAACCAGGCGATGGAGATTGCAGCTAATCTCACGCCGTCGCAGCGCGGCGAGCTGGAAATCACAGACGTAAATCTGGAGTATTTACGCCGGGATCAATTGCAGGTGCTCCCGCTCGAGCGGGACGTCGTGTGGCTGGATGCCGGTACAGCAGACAGCCTGATGGACGCTGGACAGACCATTCGAAATATCCAGGCTGAGACCGGACGCTATGTTGGCTGCCTGGAAGAACTGGCCTTTAACCAGGGCTGGCTGACAGAAGAGCAGGTACACGAAGCCGGACAAGAGCTCGGCATGACACTATATGGACAGTACTTGCAGTGCTTATAACGGAGGATAGAAAATGACAGTTTTGTTAGCAGGCGGCGCAGGCTATATCGGCTCACACACCGCTGTACAGCTTTTGATGAGCGGACATGACGTAGTAATCGCAGATGATTACAGCAACAGCTGTCCGGAGGTTATCAATCGTATCGAAGAAATCACCGGAAAGCAGGTTCGCGCCTACGAGACTGACGTGAAGGACAAAGTCAAAGTACAGCAGATTTTCGCAGAAAACGGGATCGGCTGCGTGATTCACTTTGCCGGCCTGAAGGCAGTCGGTGAGTCGGTTCAGCAGCCGCTGAAGTATTACCGAAACAATATTGACACCACGCTGACGCTGCTCGAGTGCATGCAGGAGGCAGGCGTCAAGCAGTTTGTTTTCTCGTCCTCCGCGACGGTTTACGGCGAGGAGAATGCGATTCCGTACATCGAAACGATGAAGCGCGGCAGCTGCTCCAACCCGTATGGCTGGACCAAGGTCATGATGGAAGAAATTCTTGAGGACGCGGCAAAGGCTGACCCGGAACTGACTGTCGTTCTTCTGCGCTATTTCAATCCGATCGGCGCACATGAGTCTGGTCGTATCGGCGAGGACCCGCAGGGTATTCCGAACAATCTGATGCCGTATATCGCGCAGGTTGCTGTCGGCCGACGCGATCATCTCACGATTTTCGGTAACGATTACCCGACACTGGACGGCACCTGCCGTCGCGATTACATCCATGTGATGGACCTTGCGGACGGTCATGTAAAGGCAGTTGAGTACGCTGTGCAGCATAAGGGCGTTGAGGTGTTCAATCTTGGTACCGGCACGCCGTACAGCGTTCTGGAGATTGTTCACGCATTTGAGAACGCGACCGGCGTTGCAATCAAGCACAAGTTCGGCGCACGCCGTGCAGGCGACCTGCCGGAGTTCTGGGCGAATGCAGATAAGGCCGCCAAGGTACTCGGCTGGAAGGCGGAGCGTGACCTGACGGCTATGTGCAGAGATACGTGGAGATGGCAGAGTGGGAACCCGGAGGGATATCGGAAATAAATGATGAAAAGAAAGGGGAGAATTGCGATGCCGATGGTCAGTGTTATCATGCCGGTATTCAATGCCGGAGACGGCAGTGAGTTGGAGCAAGCAATTCAATCCATTCTTCAGCAAACATTTGCTGATTTCGAATTGATTATTTGCGATGATGCTTCTACAGATAACACATGGGAGCATTTGAAAAGGTTGGCATCTCTGGATAGCAGAATCACCTTGCTGCAGAATGTGGTTAATCAGAGAGCAGGCGCGGCACGCAATCGCTGCATTGATCAATCACAGGGACGATTTATCGCGTTTATGGATGCGGACGACATATCTGCGCCTAATCGACTGCAAACGCAGTTGGAATTTTTGAAAAATCACCCCGAAATTGCTTTTGTTGGAGCAAGGGGTGAATTTTTTCATAAAGTTCCCGGTGATTTAAAACAATATTACTGGTTTGTGGATCAGCCACAGGCAAAGGATTTCCTTATGACTTTACCATTTGTTCACGCTTCTATCATGATGCGGCGTGATGTGATACAGAAAGTCGGAGGATACAGTACTGAGCAAGCCATTATTCGGTCAGAAGATTACGATATGCTGATGCGTGCATATGCATTGGGATATACAGGAGTCAATATGGCGAATGTGATGTATTTTATTCGACTGGATGAAGGTACTTACCAAAGACGGAAGTACTGCTATCGCTTAAATGAGTGCATAGTAAAATTCAGAGGCTTTTCAAAATTGGGATTGATGCCAAAAGGAATTTTATATGCGATCAAACCGCTGATTGTTGGACTGATACCAATAAAATTGCTGAATAATCTAAAAAAACGATATTACAAGACGTAGCTCGCATTAAGAGGAAAAGAAATGGAATTTGATTACGCAAAAGAACCGGGACGTAAATTGTTGATTAGCAACCGCGAGAGTGATGGCAAACCCTTAGTCAGCATTATTACTCCATATTACAATGCTGGAAAGCACTTCAAACAGACGTTTAATTGCGTGATGAATCAAACGTTTCCGTGGTTTGAGTGGATTATCGTAGATGACGGCAGCACGGATAAACCTTCGTTAGATATTCTCGAAAGACTGTCGAAACAGGATACGAGAATTCGCGTTCTGCATCAGTCCAATCAAAGACAGGCTGCTGCGCGTAACGCTGCAATTAAGCATAGTACGACGGATATTATTGTTCCATTGGACACAGACGATCTGATTGCACCGCCGTTCATCGAAGAATTATATTTTGCATTGCAGAAAAATCCCGATTCGGCATGGGCATATACAGATAGTGCTGGTTTTGGTGCACAGAACTATCTTTGGAAACAGCCTTTTTCGGCTTCCCGTATGAAAACGGAAAATCTTCTGGTATGCACAGCAGCTATTCGTAAGGAGTGGCTAGAAAAGGTCGGCGGCTATGATGTTTCGGATAAGTCGTATGATGAGGACTGGCATTTGTGGCTAAAGCTGATGGCTGCCGGAGCAAAGCCAGTACATTTGTCTGGAACACTGTTTTGGTATCGACGCAGTGCTGAGGGAATGCAGCAGCAGGTGCAGAAGGATCGTGCATTAAAACAGGCCTCTGCAAAGAAGATACAGGAAACTGCTAACGCAATTAAAAATGATATTCAAGCGAAAGAATACCCATATGGAGGTAAGCCGGGCGAATATGCAGCACCGAAATGCTCCGATTGGAACCGCAAGGTATTTAAGAGCCATGACAAGATCCATGTCATGATGCTGCTCCCGTGGATGGAAATGGGCGGCGCTGATCTGTTTAATCTGGATGTCTGTCGGAAAATTGACAAAGAGCGTTTTGAAGTCAGTATCTTGACGACGGTTCCCGGTGAGCAGAGCTGGCGTCAGCGTTTTGAGGATTATGCGACGGATATTTTCGATTTGCCGAGTTTCCTCGAGCCTAAGGACTTCCCAGAGTTTATCAGCTACTTCATCAAGTCGCGTGAAATCGATGTGCTGTTTCTTAGCAACTCTTACGACGGTTACTATCTGGTGCCGTGGCTGCGTGCACAGTTTCCCAAACTGGCCATTATCGATTACGTTCATATGGAGGAGTGGTATTGGCGCAATGGCGGCTATGCTCGTACGTCTGGTGCGATGGGAGAGCTCCTCGAAAAGACGTACGTCTGCAACGAGCGCACTCGCCGTGTGCTGATCAATGACTTCGGCCGTGATCCGGAGAGCGTTGAAACGCTGTATATCGGCGTGGACCAGGAGCAGTATGACGAGACAAAGGTAGAGGCTGGTTTGGTTCGAAAAGAATTGAACATTGCAGAAGATCGTCCGATTATTCTGTTTCCATGCCGTATTCATCCGCAAAAGCGTCCGTTCCTCATGGTGGAGATTGCAAAGCAGATCAAGCAAAGTATTCCGAATATTGCTTTTGTGGTTGTAGGTGATGGACCGCAGTTTGAAGAACTGAAAATTGCGATTGAGCGCGAAAATCTGACAGAAACGGTCTACCTCGCTGGTCGGCAGAAGGATATGCATCCGTATTACAAGGACAGCGCTTTGACGCTGATCTGCTCGCTCAAGGAAGGCCTTGCGCTGACGGCATATGAATCACTTTCGATGAGTAAGCCGGTTGTGACCTCAGACGTGGGTGGGCAGGCAGAGTTGATTGACGATACGGTAGGACGCGTGTTGCCGCTGCTGCAAAGCGAGGCGGACGAGCTGGATAGTCGGACATTCTCGCAAGAAGAAGTCCAAATGTATGTTAAAGCAATCACGGATGTGCTTGTTGATCGAGAACAGTATCAGCAGCTGTGCAGAAATTGTCGCCGGAAGATCGAAGAGGGATTTTCTTCGCAGATTATGATTCGCAAGTTGGAGAGGATTTTTGGAGATTTGGTGTCGGGTAAGGAAGAAAACTTGAATCGCCAGGATATGTCCAAAAGAATAAGTTATCCCTGTAAGCATATTGCACAGGAATTGTGGACACTGCAAGCGGAATTAAATTCTTATATATATTCATACAAAAATGTGTGCGGAGCGGACCAACGATACGAGTTAATGCGAATTGCCTCTTCTAAATGGGGAAAAAGATTGATTAGTTTGGCTTTCCGTTTGGGAATGAATAAATGGTTCAGATGAGAAACAGCAATATGACAAAGAAAAATATGGAGGCTGTTGAATGAGTGAATTGGTTAGCATCATTGTACCCGTATATAAGGTGGAACAATATTTGAGCAGGTGTGTTGACTCGATTTTACAGCAGAGTTACAGCAATCTCGAAATCATATTGGTAGATGATGGATCTCCTGATTCTTGTGGCATGATATGTGATGAATATCAGAAAAAGGATAGTCGCGTTCAAGTTATTCATAAGTCCAACGGAGGATTATCCGATGCAAGAAACTATGGGATAGAAGCTGCTCAAGGAAAGTATTTGGCATTTGTAGATAGCGATGATTGGCTAGACTTCGATATGATCGATATTTTATATAGAGTTCTTACAAGCCAAGACGCCGATATTGCTGAGTGCAGTTACCGCAATTTATATGCTGATTGTGTTAAAGAAGAAACGTCATGCTCCGGTGAGATTATATGTGGCAATAATTTATTTGCCTTAGAAGGAATGTTAGACTGGAAATATTTCAAGCCTAATGCGTGGAATAAGTTGTATAAGCGAGAAGTCATAGGTGATATCAGGTATCCGAAGGGTAAAATCCATGAAGATGAGTATACCACATACAAATATTTTTATAACGCTAAAAAATTAGCTTATGTAGATATTTCTAAATATAATTACGATCGTCGACGGACGGACAGCATAACAGGAGATAAATTTCGCGAAGCGAATCTGGATGCGTGCTGGGCATTTAAAGAACGCGTTCTTTTTTTTGAAGAAAATCATCTGAATAGCTTAGAAGAAAAAATGAATAATGCGTATTGTTGGCAGGTTTTACACTGCGCATATAGATGCTATAAGGAGCAGATAGCAGGAAGACGTGTAGATGAACTAGTTTCTATGGCAAAACAAGATATACCTTATTTGAAAAAACATAAAGTAGATCCTTGGTATATTACAGAATTTGAAATGCTACAACATGGAGTAGATTATTATGGGAACAAGCGCCAAGCAAGAGAAAATAGTTAGTATTATTATACCGGTATATAATGCGGAAAAATATTTAGGATATTGTCTGAATTCTATAGTTTCTCAGACGTACAAGAACTTAGAAATCATTCTCGTGAATGATGGTTCTACAGATGATTCATTAAAAATATGCAATAATTATGCTTTCTTCGATTCCCGTGTCCGGGTAATAAACATTGCTAACAGAGGCGTTAGCAATGCACGCAATGTGGGGTTAAAAGCAGCAACAGGAGAATACATTGAATTTGCAGACGCTGACGACGTCCTTAACCCCCAAATGGTAGCAACTCTTGTTAATAAGATGGACACGTATCAAAGCGATATCATCATTTGCGGTTTTGAGATGGTTAGTTTGGATTCTAATCAGCAGCCACGAGATATAATACATTTTAACTCCCGGATACTTGGAGAAGAGTGTGTATATACTCAGAAACTATTTTTTGAAAAGCTTTCGTGCATTCTATGGAAAACTAGTTTATTAGAATGTCCGTGGAATAAAATGTTTCGAAAAGATATTATCGAAAATCACAACTTGCAATTTCCAATAGATAAGAGTTTGGGAGAAGATTTTTGTTTTAATATAGATTACTTTGCGTATGTGAACAAGGCGGTAATATTAAGTGATGAATTGTATTATTACATGCAAATTAACCAGACTGCACTGACGAGAAAGTATCAAGCAAATTATTTTGAGGACCAACTATATCTCGTGAAGAAGTTCGATGATATGGTTCGGAAAAATATCAAACCGAGCAAGCAGGAACGGATATATTTAGCAGAGTATATGATAGCTAAAACAATCCAATCCATATGTCATCTATTTGATAAGAATTGTGAATTAAATTCAGCACAAAAAAAAGCAAGAATTGCTGATGTTATCAACAATTCCTATATTCGAGATGCGGTAGGAATAGCAGAATATATAGATGAACGATATTTATGGATTAGAGAAGCAATAGAAAAATCTGACGTTCAGAAAATATATATGATTTTCAAGCAAAACGCAACGCAGGAAACGAAGAAACAGTTAGAAAATAAAGTTGCGAACGACAATGAATTGCATCCATCGTACATAAATAAGCTGTTGGTTAAAGTGTGCGACATTATTTTACGGAGGCGTGAATGTTCGGCTGTGCAAAAGGTGAGGAATAATTTACAAAATCGTGGAATAAAGTACACAATCAAAAAAATATGGCGTGTCATTATGAAAAGATAATGTAAATATAAGGAACTATAAGATGGATAAAATACAATATTTAAATTATATTAAAGACAAATATAAAATCCAACCAATGGTAAGAAATATCTTCATTATAGGAACACCTAGCCATGGTAATCTTGGCGATCATGCAATTTGGTATGCAACCTGGAAACTTTTGCGAGAAATGTATGCAACAGCTAATATTGTCGATATTCTGATTGAAGATTTTTTTGCAGAAATTGACGCGATATATGAATTGACCCAGGATCAGGATCTCATAATTTTGCAGGGCGGCGGTAATTTAGGAAATTGCTATATGGACGATGAGATGATTAGAAGATACGTTCTTTTGCGATTTCAGAAAAATCAGATTATTCTGTTTCCTCAGACGGTATATTTTACTGATGATAAAAAGGGAAAAGAAGAATTAAAGAAAAGTATTATGATTTATAATTCTCATCCCAACTTAACATTGATGGGACGGGACCATGCGTCGACTTGCTTTTTGAAAGAACATTTTAATGCGAGTATATACGAAGCGTTTGATGTTGTATTAACAATGAGCGCTAAAAGTGAAAAGTTGCGCAGAGGAGCATTAATTTGTCTTAGAAATGATTCTGAATCGTCTTTTCCTAATTCTCGAAGAAAAGAGATCATATCTCGCATAGAGAGGATTTGTCCTGAATTACGGATTACAGACACAATGGATGAGTCGTTTGCTTGGCGAGAGGAACGAGAAGAACGAGTTTTGAAGAAAATACAAGAATTTCAGATGGCTCAAATTGTGATAACAGATCGTTTGCATGGCATGATTTTTTCAGCAATTACGGGGACTCCATGTATTGTGCTGAATAATAATAACAGCAAAGTTAAAAACTGTTATGAAAAATTGAGAAATTTGAAATATATCCAATTCATAGATGACACTTCATCATTAGAGAGAGATTTTAAATCGTTATCTAAAACCAAGGAAAACATTTTTGATTCTAATAGCTATAAAGAACAGATAAAAAATATTCTGAAGTTAATAGAAGGTAAGAAGAAAACAGAACAACCCATGAATACTTTCGTGGATATTGCAATGGAAACTGCGTCATATGATGAGAAATACTGGTTTGAAATGAGGCATTGGTTTAAGAAAACTCAAAAGGATTTCAAACAGTTAGAACACTGGCATGCGCAGTTGAAAAATGATTATGAGAATGAACAGACGTCTGTAGATCAAGCTCATGATCAACTAAAAATCGCATATCAAAAGTATGCAGAGCTGGAAACGTGGCATACAAGATTAAAACAAGACTTGCAAGAGGCACAATCGAAACAAGTCGAGCTGCACAGTATTATTCAGGACTATCAAAAAAAGTACAAGGAGCTAGAAATGTGGCATAACCAGCTAAAGTTAGCATATGAGGATGTTAAGGAAAAATTAGAACGAAGGAGATAAGAAAGTTAGGTATGATAAAAAAATATTCGCGAAAAGAGCATATATTGTTGATTGGATTTTCAATCATTATTTTTTTTAGTATGCTTTTATTCTTCATTAGGATACACCCCTTAATTATATACGATGTGGATGATTGGCTATATGCATCGTATTTCAGATTACCCATCCCAATATGGAATGATTGGAATCCGTCTAGAGTATTTCCTGAAATCTTTATGCCGCTATGTTCTACCTTAGCAGTTTATTTATTCATGCCTTTGACGCATGACTATATTTGGTCTCTTGCGCTCATGTATGGCATCGTTGTTAGTTTTTTTATCGCATTATATGTATCTACATTTGCCCTTTTCTTACGAGAGAAGATGAAGGCATCTGTATCGAACAGTGTCATAATTTCGACGTTTTTCTTTCTCTTCCACTTCTTGATTTTTAAAACTTCGGAATCAGGAAATCATCATATGTTTTATGCAAATGATGTTACATGCTATTTTTATTACATTATCCCTACGATTTTAAATATCGTTTTGGTGATAATTCTGGAGTTATATCCTGATTTAATGGATATTTTTTCACGAAAAAATGGTATTTTGAAGGGCGTAATCTTATTCAGTGTATATATGGCGATTTTCTCGAATATGTTTTGCTCCGTTATTATTGCAGTTTGGGCTGGCGTTGAAATAATCAATTCCAGTTTGAATTTAATAAGTTGTAAAGATTTCAAATTCAAAACGATTCTGAGAAATAACATTTATAAAGTAATGATTGTGCTTGGCTGGTTGATTTCTATTATATATGAATTGAGTGGTGGACGAGCAGAAAGTTTAGCAGGAATTTCGTTTGCAGAAAGTGTTAAACATACTATACGTAATTTTACTCAGGTTTTAATTGGCGTGAATAAATATGTTGCCGTATTATTGGTATGTGTAATCATATTATATTTTATGCTCATTCGTAATAAAAAACAGGCGCGTTATATACTTATTGCATTGGCGAATGCGGCAATTATTGGCGCGTTTTTGATTTTAGCTTGCGCCAAGTCTAATGCATATTACATCACCAGGACAGAAATATTATTGGCACTTTGCTTCTGGGTATTTGCTGCGATCGATATCATGATGACGGCATTAATCAACAATAAAGCTATTCGTATCCTGTCTCCATGCATATTGCTCCTATTATACGCCAGCATCAATTCACATGGCATTACATTTGCTGATGCAAATTGTGGCGAAGTAGATTGGAAAACATGCTATGATATAAGCTCGGATTTTGTGGAGCAAATAGAAGTGGCGGATGATGATAATAAAATGAATATTGTCTTGAAGGTTCCGCAGTATGATGATGCGCAAAACTGGCCGTTAGCAATTTATGGAGAGGACCGTATTTGCTATACATTATATAAACATGGAATAGTTTCACATGATTTGAATGTGGTATTCGAGCCCGATAATTCAATAAATCAAAAATGGGGAATTACTTCATGATGAAATAATGATTAAAAGCAGATGGATTGATGCTTGCATTGAGTAAGTGAATTTTACGGAAAACTTAAACTACGTACTGATTAAGGAGAAAATTATGAACTCAACCCTATACATAGTAATTCCTTGCTACAAGGAGCAGGAGGTTTTACATGAAACCGCAAGCCGTTTAAAGGTCAAGATGGAGAGCCTGATTGCGGCAGGCAAAATCAGCTCGGAAAGCCGCGTCATGTTTGTCAACGACGGTTCTTCAGATAACACCTGGCCGATTATCTGTGAGCTGCATGAATCCGATCCGCTGTTCTCCGGCATCAATCTGTCGCGCAACCGCGGTCACCAGAACGCACTTTTAGCCGGTCTTATGACTGCCAAAGACCTTGCCGATATGGTTATTTCCATGGATGCGGATTTGCAGGATGATATTGATGCGGTTGACGCGATGGTGGACAAGTACCACGAAGGTTGCGATATTGTCTACGGTGTCCGTTCCTCTCGCGAGAAAGATACGTTCTTCAAGCGCTTTACCGCAGAAGGTTTCTATCGTGTGATGAGCTTTTTGGGTGCCGATACCGTGTTCAACCATGCCGATTACCGCTTGATGTCCAAGCGGGCGCTGGAGGGCCTGGCACAGTTTAAGGAAGTCAACCTTTTCCTGCGCGGTATTGTACCGATGATCGGCTACAAGTCCGACGTAGTTACTTACGAACGAGGTGAGCGCTTTGCAGGCGAGAGCAAGTATCCTCTCAAGAAAATGCTTGCCTTTGCGATGGAGGGCATTACGTCTCTGTCGACCAAGCCAATTCGCTTTATCGCTACGCTTGGCTTTGCAGTATTTGCCGTGAGCATTCTCATGCTGATCTACTTTATCGTTCGATGGGCGATCGGCGCTACCGTTCTTGGATGGGCTAGCGTGATCTGCTCTGTTTGGGCAATCGGCGGTCTGATCTTGCTGTCCATTGGTGTAATCGGCGAGTACATCGGCAAGATCTATCTGGAAACCAAGGCGCGCCCGCGCTTTATCATTCAGGATGTTCTGGATGACAAGTTTCATTCGTGAGGTTCGCCATGAAATCAAAGATTATCAATAATACATTGGTCAAATTCCTGGCGGTAGGCGTGCTGAATACCATCATCGGTGCAGGCACGATGTTCCTGCTGTATAACCTTGCACATGCGTCGTACTGGATGTCATCGGCGGCCAATTATGTTGTTGGCGGCATCGTCAGCTTTTTCCTCAACAAATACTTTACGTTTGAAAGTAAAGAATGGTCATGGTCGCAGGTTTGGAAGTTCGTTCTGAATGTTACGGTATGCTATATTCTGGGTTACGGTCTGGCAAAGCCGCTCGCGTTGAAGGCACTTGCCGGTCAGAGTCTTAAGGTTCAGGAAAATGTCGCTATGCTGGTAGGTATGTGCCTGTATACCGGATTTAATTATCTGGGACAGAAGTTTTTCGCGTTTAAGAAGAAGTAAATTACGGGACAAATGGATAGCGTATAATTAAGTTCGCAAAAGCAAATAGGCAATAGACAAGCCATCAGGGCTCCTGTAAAATGATAGTTGTCGAAAAATCATCAAGTAAAGGAGAGACCCTAATGGCTCACAAAAAGAATACCACAAATCTGACAGAATTGCTACTGCAATGTGTGACGCAGCCGGATCCGATGTTGAGTATGCCGGCATGGCTGTGTACACACCTCATGGAGGCCGAGGTCGATCAGCAGCTGGGAGCAGAGAAAAGTCGCGCACGGACGGAAGAGGCGGATACCGCAGCGGTTATCGCCCTCGCCGTCTGGATACCCGAATGGGCACGATGCACCTCATGGTGCCCAAGGTTCGTCAGGGCGGCTACATTCCGTTCTTCGTCACAGAGCGCAAGCGCAGTGACGCGATGCTCATACAGGTAGTGCAGGAAGCCTTTGTGCAAGGCGTGTCTACCCGGAAAATGGAGAAGCTGGCGCATAGCCTCGGCATTGAAAATCTATCCAGAAGCCAGGTCAGTGAGATGACAAAAGGGCTGAATGAGCAGGCCGAGGAGTTCCGTAATCGCTCCCTTGCTGATACAGTATATCCGGTTCTCTGGGTGGATGCACTGTACGAAAAAGTTCGAGTAGATGGCAGAATTGTCAGCATGGCGATACTTATCGTGTGCGGTGTGGACGAAAATGGACATCGAGACATCATCGCTGTTGAACCTATGGCCGAAGAATCCAGAAGTTCCTATGGGGTGCTGTTTCAGAATCTGAAAGACCGCGGTCTTTCCACGCCCAAGCTTATCATTTCAGATGTTCACTCCGGGCTGGTTTCGGCAATCCGTGAGTCCTTTCCCGGCGCCTCGTGGCAGCGCTGCAAGGTGCATTTCATGCGGAATATTCTGGCCTATGTGCCGCAGAAAGAGAAGAAATCCTTTGCTGAGACACTCAAGGAAATCTGGCTGGCGTCTACGGCGGAGCTGGCGAGAAAGCGGGCATATGATGTGATCGACTCCTACGCCAAACGCTTTCCGAAAGCGGTTCAGTGCTTTGAAGATGGGTTGGAAGATTCTCTGGCCTTCTATACATTCCCCATGCTGGACGCGCGAAAGAACATGATTGAAAGATTGAATCGTGAAATTCGGAGACGTACCAGCGTGGTTGGAATCTTTCCGAATGAAAGTTCCTATATTCGCTTGGTGACAACGTATCTCATGGAATACGCTGAGGACTGGTCTGTCTCAAAAGCTTATCTCAGCCAGGAATCCATTGCGGCAACTCTGACCACCGCAGCCTAACTTCATTTTTTTCAGGAGCCCTTTTTGCGAACATTACTTGACGCGGTCAAAAAAGCCGAAACGGGAAATCTACTATACGGATTTGAATTTGATTACGCCGGAAATGGTTCTGATAGAGCATGGTCTATAAAATCAAGGAATAAGGATGCATCATCCGTATTGAGTCCATATTCACAACAGACCGTTTTATATGCGACGGCAAAATTATTTTTATAAATAAAATAATCGCTGTATGCGGATTGATTTCCACATACAGCGATTGCTTTATTTGTAGGGAGAAGTATCTTGAAACGAGTAATGCTAGAATGTGAATGCTATCCTAATAGTTGGCCACAGTGACACCGAAAAAGTTTACCATCAA
>OLVT01000780.1_pt1 | contig 32725 bp, 28 predicted proteins | sample 1673241 | NCBI WGS metagenome assembly OLVT01 (sample SAMEA3178936, study PRJEB25190) | human gut metagenome | biome: human gut; feature: human-associated habitat; material: faeces | place: Austria | collected 2013 | reverse complement strand
CGGGAATTCCTAGATTTTAAGCCATTTCTGGGCAATTTACATACGGCGGATTAACCGTATAACTCAAGCCGCGTATCGGTAATATCATGAATGATTGTGTCTAAAACGGATTCCCTAACCTCTGGCTCATCTTTTCCACTTGGTGATTGAAAATGTGCAAGTGAAATATGCAGAAAGCGTAAGCCACTATGATTTTTCTTATATGAAGCCAAAACGCTACTTTTTCCGGCACTATATGCACCGGAAATAGCTACATGTTTAATATCAGGATTTTGAAATACATAATCTATTGCTCCCTCATAAACAGCTAAATCCACATCATCAGTTGGTGTTAGCCTCTCGAATTTATATTTGCTTTCTGCCATATTCGTCACATTCTCTCTTGTTTCAATACTCAGCACTAAGCAAAAAATCCGCCAAATGCACGATCTTCACGCCATTGATATTTCCTGCCGCCAACTCATCCAGCGTTACCACATATTTCGGATAGTGGTCTTTGATTTCGAGGAGATTGACAACCTCCCGATCCGATTCCTCCGGCAACCTGCGACAAACCTGAACGTAGATACGCTCGTCACGCTGTACTGCCACAAAATCAATCTCTTTCGTTTCATTCTTCCCGATGTAGACCTCATAGCCTCGCCGCCGCAGTTCAAAATACACGATGTTTTCCAGCATAGCGGCAATAGACTTCGGATTAAAGCCCATGATGCAGTATTTCAGAGAAGCGTCTGCCAGATAGAATTTTTCCTGGGTTTTCAGCACGGATTTTCCCTGCAAGTCATATCGCTGGCAGCGATAGATCACAAACGCCTTTTCCAGCCAGTTCAGATAGTTATAAACTGCTTCGACGGACAAAGAACGCCCCTCGCTTTTGAGAAACTTCGCAATGGCATTGGCTGAAAAGGTCTTACCGACATTTTCCACGATATACTTTACAACACGGTTGAATAAATCGAAATTCATAATATTGTGCCGCTTTGTAATATCGTTGGTAATCACAGAGTTATAGATTCCCTCCACGATCTGATAGGCCGAGCGTTCGTCAAAGCTACCGAGCGCCACAATCGGGAAACCGCCCAACCGCAGATATTCGTTTAATAGCTCCTTTGGGGAACGGGAATCTGATTTTTTGAAATCCAAATATTCAGCAAAAGATAGCGTATAAACCGGAATGGAGATATATCGCCCCGTCAAATAGGTCGAAATCTCGCTCGACATCATCTTGGAATTGGAACCAGTCACATAAATATCGGTATTGGCATCTTCCAGCAGGCTATTGACCGCTTTTTCCCAACCGTCGATTTCCTGCACTTCGTCCAGCAGCAGATAGTAGCGCCCATCGTCGGTCATCTGTTCTTTAATGCCCTGATACATATCCTTGTCGGTCATTCCGTCGTCAAAATCCTCCGACGTATAGCGCATACTGATAATGTGGTCTGCGGCAATCCCGCTTTTCAGCAGATCGTCCCGCAGCATATCCAAAATCGTAGATTTGCCGCAGCGCCGGATTCCCGCCAGTATCTTAACAAGCGGAACATCGCGGTAGGTTTTCAGCTTATTCATATATTGTGGTCGGATAATCATATCGTTCGCCTCCTTATTCCTGACTAATAGTATAGCGAAAAACTTCAAAAATATCAATAGTTTTTACTGTCAATCCGTAAAAACTTATTTATTGTCAAGACTTTTTCGGGACATCAATAAATCTGAGTATGTAAAAGGGGTTGTCTGTTAATACCGATTTTTAGCCCCTGACATACAGGGAAGAGACAATCCCTGAAAATTTAGACTGGATTGTCGTTAGCCATCTTTTTCACCGGGGCGCACATGGTTTTGAGCAGAAGTTCATCCAGGCAGCCGGTGTCCCGGTTTTCACGGAGCATAGTATTGCGCAGGTGATTAAGGCTCTTAATCACAATGCTATTCTCAGCGGGGGTGAGGTATACCTTGAATTTCCGTTTTTTCATAGGGCGTTCCTCCTTTACGCTTTCATTATATATAGTAGGAACGCTGTACGGCAAATGCGCAATTCTTTCAACCAATCAGCACTTGTGCGGCATCTATATCAAGGCAAATGCTGCGATCAGCAATTTCTCTTGGCGCATAAGATTGTCCTTTATTGATACAGGCATATTTTGCTTTGGGATTTTTATACACCTGCTGCCAAAAATTATACTTGATTATGCCAGGTGTGTTCATTCCAACGCCCAGCTCTAAATAGAGAACAGGCGTATCCTCATGCCGCCGGACAAAATCATCATAACGCCCTGCGGCAATATACCACCCCTCATCTTGAACAAAAGTATTATCCGCCCTAAGATTCATGGCCATGGGCGCGCCGCATTTTGGACAATGAGGAACCATCTCAGCGGGAACAGACATCTTTGGCAGATTGCCGGCAGGCAGTTCCAGCCCCCGGTCTGTTATTTGAAACCCTTGGGCCTCCACCATCTGGCGAACAACATCTTGGTTATCATATGCCTTGTCGTGGCAGGGCTTAGAGCACTGCCACAGACCGTAATCTCCCTGAGTATAAAACAGGCGGTGCTTGTCAAATCCGACTTTTTGAAAGCAGTGGTCCACATTGGTGGTGAGCACAAAATAATCTTTATCCTTTACCAGCTCCAGCAGGTTTTGGTACACCGGCTTGGGCGGGTCGCAATAGCGGTTGAGGAAAATAAACCGGCTCCAGTAGGCCCAATGCTCCTCTAGGGTGGGGAATGGATAAAATCCCCCGGAATACATATCGTGAAAACCGTATTTTTCTTCAAAGTCGGCAAAATAGCGATGGAATTGTTCTCCGCCATAAGCAAAGCCAGCGGATGCCGAAAGACCTGCCCCGGCGCCGATTAAAATAGTATCTGCCTGCTTTAATGCCTCTTGAAGCGCAATAACCTTTTGCTCTGTTTTTCTTTCAGTTCTTAACATCTGGATACCCCCAGGAGCTTTTGATAAATGTGCAAGTCCACATCCTTAAACACATTGAAGATAACCCGAATGTCCGGCTTCTGTGTAGTCAAAAAGGAGGTCACCGTTTGAACCGCAATCTCAGCGGCCTTTTCATTGGGAAAGTGAAATTCCCCGGTGGAAATACAGCAAAAAGCAATGCTCCGGCAGTCGTTTTCCACGGCCAGTTTCAGGCAGGAACGGTAACAGGAGGCCAGGGCCTCACAATCCTGTTCGCTGACCGGCCCATAGATAATCGGCCCCACAGTATGCAGGATGTATTTGCTGGGCAAATTGAAGGCAGGCGTGATCTTTGCTTGTCCCGTGGGTTCCTCATGGCCCTGCTTGCTCATAATATCATAGCAGTAGAGCCGTAATTGGATTCCGCTCCTCGTGCCAACGATGTTATCAATGCAGGAATGAAGAGGGTGGAAACAGCCCAACATTCCGCTGTTTGCGGCATTCACAATTGCGTCCACTTTTAAGGTCGTAATATCTCCCTGCCACAATACCAGCCGAGAATCTCTGGGGATGGAGGGCAGCTTCGCACCGTCCGTAATGCCACGTTTGTCCCGCTCGTATTGCAGGTACTCGTCTTGTACTTGGAGAAAGTCACGGCTGATCGGCTTTGGCATACGCACATTCATCAAACTGCGCAGTAAATTTTTCTGTTCCTGCTCATCGGAGGGAACAGAGATACCTTTGTACCTCTCATCTTCAGCCAGTAACTCTTTGATTAAATAGATTCGCTGTTCACCGTGCGTCATTGCTGCACACTCCTTTCTGAGCCAGCTTTGCTCTCTAAGATTTTCAAATAGTTCTTCCGGGATGGCCTATGAAGTTCAATTTCCCAGATACTTATCAGGCATCGTCCAACGCCCAGCAATTCAGCATATTTTTGTTGAGTAAATCCCAGTGAAGCACGAATCTCTTTAATGCGTTGACCAAACCCCGGAGAAACAAATCGTGTATAGTCATCCAAAAGAAGCTCCACATCTATGTTTAGTGCTTCTGCCAGTTTCTCCGCTTGTTCATAATAAATCTCCTGGGATCGCTTTTCGTAATTCACGATTTCACCCATAAGAACACCTATCAGCGCGCCGAGTTCTTCTTTTGAGAATCCTCGAATCTGTCGATAGTATGTAAGTTGTTCGTGAGGTGGGGCCGTAGGGGAAACCTTCGGAAAAATCAAATAGAGACGTCTTTCCAACTGTGTCATGTCTTCTCATCCGCCTTTCTGTGGTTTATCATACCGCTCCGGGCCGGAGACGTAAAATACGCACAAATTTGTGCCTCAGTTACCGGAAGGAAACCATCCCTCATCCTGCCATTGTCCGATTCGTCTTTTCAGGTATTCCACAAAGGCCCCCATTAACGGAGACATGGTCTGATTCCGCTTCCATACCAGAATGGTACTGCTTTCAAGCCGAGGACGCAGGGGAATAAAACGCAGTCCCTCATAGCTGCAGTCCTTTTTCAGATTCAGGAAAGCCCCTCCGTTCTGCCGCGCCAGACAGGCCAGGTTAAAAGAAAGGTTTCCGCTGGCCACAATATTCATCCGATCTCCATACTCCCCAAACCAATTCACGATCTCCTTGCGCAGAATATTCCTTCTGGTCATAATCAGAGGACAGGACGCCAGGTCCTCCGGAGTTGCAAATTCCTTCTGCCCCAGTTCCGATTTTTCATCAATCAGAACCCCCCATTCTTCTTTCAATGGAAACCGGATAAATTCATACTTCTCGATTTCCACCGGCTCCAGCAAAAATCCAATATCCAGGATTCCCTGCTCAATCCGTTCCTTAATGTGATCCGAGTTGCCGTCATACAGCTCGTACCGCACATCAGGATGATCCCGCTGAAACTCTGTCAAGATTCCTGAAAAAAGGCGGCTGCTCCGATATTCTCCGCTCCCAATGGGAATTTCTCCGCTTAGCTTTTCTCTCCTGGCAACCTCCCGCTTTGTTTTTTCCGCCAGGGACACCAGCTCCTGAGCTCTTCTCTTCAAAAGCTGTCCCTGTGGCGTCAGGACAATGCTGTGATTTTTCCGTATAAAGAGCTTTACCCCCAGTTCGTCCTCCAGCTGCATAAGCTGCCTGGAAAGGGTAGGCTGAGTAATGTGAAGCAAGGCCGCCGCCTTCGTGATATTCTCCTCCCGGGCAGCCATCAGAAAATACTCCAACACGCGAATTTCCATGCTGTAATCCTCCATATTTAAAGAGAGGGTTCCTGGCTGGTACCAGACCCTCTCCTGAACAATCAGCTAATGTTTACTTGTTCATCTGTCAGGCCAGATATTTTTTCGCGATTTCCTTCGCATCCTCTTCATGGCCTTCAATCCACTCCTGATAATTCATGCCGGAATTCTCGACGGCTTTTCCCAATTCCACCAGGAAGGCCGGAATCTGTTCCTGAAGCATCACTCCTACCTGCTCTCCCATCCGCTCATGTCCCTGGAGATCACATCCTCCAAAGTGAAGGGTAAACGCCGGGTGAGGCACCTTGTCAATCATCTTTACGCCTCCATGAAAACCAATGGCTCCAATCTGGTGGGTCCCGCAGGAGGAGGGGCAGCCGGAAATGTGAATTTGAGGCAGGGCCTCTGCTCCCAGACCGGCTTCTCTCACCGCCTGAATCGACTCCCCCAATAAGGCCTGGGAATCCCGCACACCTACCTGGCAGATGCTGGCGCCGATACATGCCACCGACTCCTCAAAATCGCTGCAGGCTCCGTCGTTTAAGACTTCCATCACCTTTTTCGCCTCATTGCCCGTCAGGTTAATCACATACATTCCCTCGTCCGGTGTCAGACGGACCTCCACCTCTTCCATGGGCGCAATCACCTCATAAAGGCGGGCAAAGATATCGATTTTAGGGGTCCCGCCGATCGGATGGTATTTTACCGCATACAGCCCGGGCTGTTTCTGGCAGACCACTCCCCGTCCCTCCGCCGCAGAACCGTCCCCTTTCTTGGTCCACTGGGGCAACTCCAGCTTCAAATCCAGATCCTCACCGGAATCAAACACGCCCTGAAGCTTTTCCTGATAAGCCTTTACATAGCCTTCCTGTCCCAGGGTATCCTGCATATACCGGGTTCTGGCCTTGGCTCTCTGCTCGTAATTTCCATAAGCAATGAAGGTCTCCCACATAGCCCGAATATAATACAGAATCCTGGAGGGCTCTGCCGCCTCCGCTACAAGAAGCCCCATCTTTGGATTGTTTCCCAGGCCTCCGGCACTGTAAACATCAAATTTTCCGTCTGGCCGCGCTACAAAGCCCAAATCCCGGAAGGTGGCGTGAGGAATATTTTCCGGGCTGTTGGAAAAGCAGACCTTCAGTTTTCTGGGCAGCTTCGGCCCTTTAATAAAGGTCATCAAATACTCGCCGGCTGCCTCTGCATATGGCAGAACATCGAAATACTCGCCTTGCTCCACACCGGAAAGGGGGGAAACCATCACATTTCTGGGGAAATCCCCTCCTCCTCCTCTGGTGACAATGCCATGGTCTAAGGCCTTCTCCATAATCATGCACACCTGCTTTTCATCCAGATTATGCAGCTGTACCGTCTGGCAGGTGGTCAGATGCGCCTTGTCCACCCCGTAGGCTTCGATGCTGTCCGCAATAAATTTCAGTTTGTCCTTGCTTATGCGTCCTCCCGGCATACGCAGACGCAGCATACTGGCCTTACCGCCTCTCTGGGCATAGCTTCCGAACCCGCCGGAAAAGCCCTTATAGGCCCCTTTATCCAGCTCTCCCGCATAAAACTGACGGGTTTTTTCCCGAAATTCCTCCAAATCCGCTTTCCATACTTCCGGTTCAATTTTCTTCATTGGCATTTTCTCCTCCATCTTCTTTCTGATTTTGATTTAATACCTCTTTTGCCGCCGCCTGTACCTGGTTGTCATCCTGAGGCTCTACTACCGCCTGAGTCTGAAGCTCCTCGTCTAACTCCACCTCCACATCCGGCTCAATTCCCTTGCCGTGAAGATCATAACCGCTGGGAGTATAGTAATGGGCCACGGTAATCTTTATAGCAGATCCGTCCCCCAGAGGAATCAGATTCTGGACAATTCCCTTTCCAAAGCTGGTGGTACCCACCACTACTGCCCGGTCATAATCCATCAGGGCGCCGGTCAATACCTCGGCGGCGCTGGCAGATTCCCCATTGACCAGCACTGCCACCGGTACATCCAGCGCATGTCCGTCCGAAGCGGTATAATGCTCCCCTTCCTGATTCTTATCCTCCGTGTATACGATCATGGTCTTTCCCTCTCCCTGATCGTACTCCGTCAAATCATCCGGCAGCAGATAGTCGGCAATCTCCACCGCGCTGTCCAGAACGCCTCCCGGGTTATTGCGCAAATCCAGCACCAGTCCTTTCATCCCCTGAGACTCCAAATCATCTACCGCCGCCTTAAACTGTTCCGTAGTAATCAAGTCAAACTGGGTAATCAGAATATATCCTATCTCATTGTCCAGCATCTCATGCTCCACCGTCGGCACCTCGATACTGCGCCGGGTTACTGTCAAATCCACGTATTCATTTTTCTCCTGCCGGAAAACGGTGATGGCCACATCAGTACCCTCTTCCCCCTTGATATAATTATTTACCAGAATAGACAGATCCTCTCCCTGGACAGGATGTCCGTCCACCTCATAAAGAATGTCTCCCGGAAGCATGCCGCTCTCGTAGGCCGGCGAATTTTCAAAGACCCGCACCACCGTACACAGCCCCGTCATCCGATTCTGGCTGAGCATGGCTCCGATTCCGGAGTAAATCCCCTCCGTATCCGTCTGAAGCTCTTCAAAATCCTCCTGAGTATAATAGGCAGAGTAAGGATCTTCCAAACCGGCCATCATTCCGATATAGATATAATCCTCCACCTGCTCCAGATCCTCTTCGTAGAGAAAATATTGGTCGATAATCTGCTGGATTAAGGACATCTTCGCATTGATGCTGTCGTAATCCAGATCCCTCTCTTCCCCGGCGTTTGTAATCCCGGGCTGTTCCTGCACAACGCCGCCCTGACCCATAGCGCTTCTCACGAAGAGATAAATCCCTAAGGACATGCCCACAATCACAAGGCCCGCAAAGGCAGTCACCAGCGCTCCGGTCAGAACCCCGGTCCAAAAGCGGTTTTTATTCTGTTCCATTCCATACCTCTCATCATCGCTGTTATTCTTCTGATTTTTCACGTTCTGTCTCCTGTCCTGTCCTTTCTATAGCCGTCCTGTTTGTACCTGACAGCAGCTTAGGCTAATGGTCCTGCCGGTACGCTAAGGACTCACATAGCTCAGCGGGTTCACATAGCTTCCCCCTGACCGGATTCCAAAATGCAGATGCGGCCCGGTAGAATACCCGGTGGAACCCACCTTCCCGATTACCTGTCCCTGAGATACCTCCTCTCCCTGGGATACCAGCAGCTGGGAACAGTGCATATATACCGTACTCACCCCGCCGCCATGGTCAATCATGATATAGTTCCCGGCCGAATAGCTGTATGTAGCGATTACTACCTGACCGGAAGCAGCCGCCAGAATATCCGCTCCTGAGGAAGCACCGATATCAACCCCCTTATGGTTGCTGGAAGCCCCCTCTGTGGGAGATTCCCGGTCCCCGAAGCTGGAGGTGATTCTGCTGCTGGAGGGGCAGGGCCATATAAAGCTAATATTCCCTAAATCCTTTACCGTATACGTTTTTCCGGCTTCCTGGGCCTTTTTGCGCTCTTCCTCCTCCCGTCGCCTCATTTCTTCCTCGATCTGTCGCATCAGCTGCTCCTGAGCTTCAATATCCGCCTGGTATTCCTCCAGATCCGCCTGAGCGGAGGCAATCTGATTGTTGTAGGAAGCCAGCTCCGCTTCCTTGTCTGCCATCAGCTGCTCCACCGAGTTCTGCTTCGCCTCCGTTTCCTCCTGAAGGCTTAAAAGCTCACTGTGTTCGGCTTCCAGAGCCTGTTCCTGAGCCTCCACCTGGCCTTTCACCTGGCGGTACTGCTCCAGCATATCCCGGTCGTACTTTGTAATCTGATTCACATATTCCGTCCGATTTAAAAGCTGCTCCACGCTCTCTGACTGCAAAATCAAATCCAAAAAGGCCGTATCTCCCGCCTCGTACATATATTTGATACGAAGCTTCATGGATTCATACTGGCTGCTCTCCCTCTCCCTGGCGGCCTCAAGCTCCAGGCCCGCCTGACGGATTTCCTCCTCCTTGGCCAGGATATCCTCGCTCAGTGCCGTCAGCTGCCCGTTCAGCTCATTGAGATTGGCGTCCAGGGAGCGGACATAAGCCGCTGTATCCTCCTTCAAAGCCTCCAGCTCCTTTAAGGTTTGCTCTGTCCTGGCCATCTCCTCTTCCAGAACACTGACCCTTCCCTGGGCCTCTTCCATCTCCTGGCTTCCCACCTCGCCGTAAGCAAGAAAGCTTCCTGCCCCCAGGCAGAGAGCAAGCACAGCCGTCAGTTCCCTCCACCGAAGTCTTTTATCCTTTCGGCTTCTCTTTCTTTTCTCCATTCTATTCTGGTATTGTCCCGGTTCTCTCATAGCTGCCCTTCCCTGTCTCTATACCCTCAGGTGTCTTCGAATCGTAAAAAAGCTGACGAAAAATCCTATTCCCACTCCCAGACACATAGCCACACCCGCCATATAAGGAAACAGAATTCCCATAGACAGAGGTTCGAATACATCGGTCACAATCTGGAAATGGGAGGTCATATAGGAAACCGCCCTGCCATAGAGAATATACATGCCGCCCAAGGGAATCAGCGCTCCCAAAAGGCCCAGCAGCACCCCTTCCACCACAAAGGGCGCCCGGATCATAAAATTAGTAGCTCCGATAAGGCGCATAATCTCATTTTCCCTGCGTCTGAAGGCAGCTGCCGTTGAAATAGTATTGCTGATTAAAAATACAGCCACAGCCAGAAGCACCGCGATCATCACCAGAGACAGAATTCCCACGATTTTTCCCGCTGTAGAAAGTCCCATGGCCGCAGTATCAGAGGAGTTCACCTTCCGCACTCCATCCATGGCGTTCAGTCTGGACACTACCCGGCTCTGGCTTTCAATATCATTCAGGTAAATCGTATAAGAAGCGGAGCCAGCCAGAGGATTGTCTTCCTCAAAGCTGGCCGCCAGCTCCTCATCTCCCTGAAAATAGACTTCCTTAAAAGATTCCCAGGCTTCTTGGGCTGAGGTAAATATCATTTCCCGCACCTCTCCCCAGGAAGCAATTTGATCCCCTAAGGCCGCTATGCTCTCATCATCCAGCCCATCGTCGAAAAATACGGTAATTCCCAGAGTATTCTGAGCAGTCAGGGCCGCGTTTCTCACATTGGCGGCAATGGCAAAAAACAGGCAGAACAAAAAAATACATGCAGAAATTGTCGCCATGGAAGCCAGCGAAAACAAAATATTTCTGCATATATTCACAATTCCCTGTTTCACACAATAAGCAAATGTGCTAATTCTCATTTCTGCGCCGCCTTTCTCCCCGCCGAAGAGCCGACCACTGCAGGGCCGTATCCCCGATCATGGACCCCCGGTCCATTGTAATGACGCGCTTTCCCATCTCCTTCACCAGTTCCTGGCTGTGGGTAATTACCAGAACTGTGGTGCCTCCCCGGTTGATCTCATCCAGAAGCATCATAATCTCTCTGGCCGTATCATGGTCCAGATTTCCTGTCGGCTCGTCCGCCAGCAGTACCCTGGGCCGGTTAATCAAAGCCCTCGCGATGGCTACCCTCTGCTGTTCGCCGCCGGAAAGCTGTCTGGGATAAGCTTTGTACTTGGCAGACAGTCCCACCATTTGAAGCATGCGCGGCACCGACTCCCGAATAGTTCTGGCAGGAACGCCGATCACACGCTGGGCAAAGGCTACATTTTCAAAGACAGTAAGGTCTTTCAGGAGTCTGAAATCCTGAAAGACCACACCTAATCCCCTTCGGTATTTCGGGACGTATCGACGGGGCATCTTCCGCAAATCCATGTCGTTTACCACAATCCGTCCCTTTGTGGGTTCCAGCTCCTTCAGAAGAAGCTTTAACAAAGTACTTTTGCCGGAACCGCTTTTTCCAACAATAAAAACAAATTCCCCGTCCTGTACCGTAAAGCTGACGTTCTTTACAGCCTTACAGCCTGTTTCATAGGTCTTGCTGACCCGTTCCATTTCAATCATGTACTGCTCCGAACAGCCTTAATAATCCAGGCTTTCCATATACCTCATGTATTTTGCCACCATCAGGGCAATCTTGAAAGTGATGGCGTCCTCGAAAACCCGCAGATCCAGACCAGTGCTCTTCTGAAGCTTATCCAGGCGGTACACCAGAGTATTCCGGTGAATATAGAGCTGTCTGGATGTCTCAGATACATTCAGGCTGTTTTCAAAGAACTTATTGATGGTAGTCAGGGTCTCCTCATCAAAATCATCCGGCGACTTTCCGTCAAAGACCTCGCGAATGAACATCTTGCACAGCGGAATAGGCAGCTGATAGATCAGACGGCCGATTCCTAAGTTGTTGTAAGCGATAACGTTCTTATTGCTGTAGAAAATCTTTCCTACATCCAACGCCATCTTCGCTTCCTTATAAGAACGTGAAACCTCCTTAATATCTCCGATAATGGTTCCGTAAGCCACCCGTACCTTGGTCATGGCCTCGGTGTTCAGCATATCCAGAATCGTATTTGCTGTTTTCTCCAGATCCTCGTAGGTTTCTCCCTGTTTTACTTCTTTTACCAGGATGATGTTCTTCTCATCCACAGCAGTGATAAAATCCTTTGTCTTAGCCGCGAACAGGCTGCGGACCGTCTCCAGGGCGTTGGTGTCCTTTTCGTTGTGTGTTTCAATAATAAATACCACCCGCTTGGCATCCGTATCTACATGGAGCTTCTTTGCTCGATTGTAGATATCCACCAGCAGCAGATTGTCCAGAAGCAAATTTTTGATAAAATTGTCCTTATCAAACCGTTCCTTATAGGCCACCAGAAGATTCTGAATCTGGAAAGCGGCCAGCTTTCCTACCATATATACATCGTCGCTGGCGCCCCTGGCCAGAAGAATGTACTCCAACTGGTGCTCGTCAAATACCTTAAAAAACTGAAAACCCTGAATCACCTGGCTGTCTGCCGGTGAATCCACAAAGGCCAGAATAGAACTCTCGGATTCCTCCGCATCATTAAATGTAGAGGCAAGTACCTTGCCTTCTGTATCGCAGATACAAAGATCAATCCGCGTAATTCCCTTTAAACCATCTAATGTGGTCTGTAAGATCTGATTTGAAATCATGCTACACGCTCCTTCTTTTCCTAATGTTCGGAGTAATTTATGTTCCTATTTTTCTATTTTAATGCAAAAAAGCAAAAAAAGCAAGGGAATATCTGTCAATATGACAAGAGGTTGTAACCGTTCAGGACGGCTTATCTTCTGATTCAAAATGCCGAATCACCTTAAATCAGATGACACACCCGTCCAAACCGAAGCAGCAATCCTCCCATGGGCATTTCCCGAAGTTCCCGACGGGAGACGATCCGAAGGCGCAGCAAAAGGGCGGCATAAACCAAGCAGCCAGCCAGAGCGGCGGCGCACAAACCAAGCGTATTGGAGGGAACCAGGGCATGGACCCCACAGTACACCGCCAGGGCGGCTGCTCCCATAACTGCCGAACAAAGGAAAGGTCCCACAAAAGTAGTCCGGACCTCCTGACGGTAGTGAAGAGCCTTGCCGATCGCAGCCCAGTTCAGGGCGCATACCACCAGGGCAAACGTCACATTGCCGATTACCAGGCCGTACACGCCCAGGTTCAGCTGGCTCAGCATAATCCAAACCAACATGATGTGAATTCCCAGAGAGATCGCTGAATGGGTTACGGATTTACGCATCAGATCAATTCCCTGAAGCACCGCATTGGTCACTGTGGACAGGGAAAAGAATACTACCGCCGACGCTCCCAGCATCAGCAGATTTCTGGTCATCTCCCTTCCGTCCCCGAATACCAGCTGCATTACCGGGGAAGCCAGCACAAACATAGCCACTGAGCAGGGAATTGCTATAAGCATATTGAATTTTATGGTAATATAAATTTTATGGCGCACCTCTTTGGGACGTCCCGCCACCCTGGACACCACAATACTTGGAATCATCGAAGCCCCAAGGGAGGAAGCGATGGCCACCGGCACATTGGTAAGAAGGCGGTACTTCCCACCGTAAATACCCAAAAGAGACAGCCTCTCCCCCTCGGAAAAGCCCTTTCCATCCATAATCAGGCCGAACATGGCATTATCCACAGTGCCGCTGAGCTGATATACAAACTGGCTCAGGATGATAGGGGTAAACGTACATATAAGCAGAATCATCACCTGCCGGTAATCCATGGTACAGGGCCTGGACTTTCTTTTTCTTCTGCCGCTTCGGTAAAGGACCATCATAGCGCCCAGGAAAACGAACGCCGCCAGAGCGCCCACCAGGGTTCCTAAGGTTCCTCCCGCCGCTCCGTAGGATAGCGGATTATCGCGGTCCGCAAACCGGTTTAAGAAATCATAGGAGGCCCAGATGCTGACCCCCGCGTGAACCAGCTGCTCGATGATCTGGGATACGGAGGTGGGAATCATATTTCCCCGTCCCTGAAAAAATCCCCGGAACACTCCCATTACCGCAAATACCAGAATAGTAGGAGCCATCACCCGGAGAGGAAGGGCGCTTCCCGGACTCTTAAAAATATTTGCCGCAATAAAATTGGAGCCAAACAGAAGAATGACCGTCATCACCCCGCCCATAAAGGCCCCCAGGGCAATGCCGCAGTGGAATACCCTCTCTGCGTCTCCGTTCTGCCGCTCCTCCCGCTTCTGAGCGATCAGCTTTGACACCGCCAGGGGAAGACTGTAGGAGGACAGAATCAGCCCGATATTATAAATTTCATAGGCTGTATTGTAATATCCGATTCCCTCATCTCCCAAAATCCGGGTCATCGGAATCTTATAAAGCAGCCCAATCAGGCGAACAATAATTCCCGCCGCCGCCAGTATGGTTCCCTGAACCAGGAAGTTATTCTGAGCCTGTCCTTTTTTTCCCGGCATAGCCTCATTCCTCCTTCTTCTTTCGCAAAACCTTCCACCATTTTACATGTTTCCCATATTTTATGCAATATAAATTTTCGCAGAGAAGAGAGCGGACGCTAAATGCCCGCAAAACAAAATATCAGCATGTCTTCTCCGGCGGTGGAAAACACATGCTGATATTTTATGTGAAATATAGGTAACTATTCCGTAGGTCTGCCCACTTTTTATGTAGCCCTTAGTTCAGGATTACCTTCTCGGAATCCTTGTCGAAGATGTGAACCTTCTCCATATCCAGAGCCAGCTTTACATGATCGCCCGGTCTTGCGGTGGTGCGGGGATTTACCTTTGCGGTGAAGTTGGCATCGTCCACATCGAAGTAAAGCAGAACTTCGGAGCCCAGCATCTCGTATACGCGGATGGTCGCCTCGATCACGCTGTTGGGAGACATAGCCAGGAAGGATTCCTCATCATGCAGATCCTCAGGACGGATTCCCAAGGTGACGGTCTTGCCTACATAGCCGGCTTCCTCCAGTCTCTTGCCTTTAACATCAGGAAGAGCAATGGTATGTCCGCCAAAGCTTAAAGTTACCTGGCTTCCGCTCTTGGCAACAGCGGCATCAATCATATTCATCTGAGGAGCTCCGATGAATCCGGCAACAAACTTGTTGCAGGGATTATCATACAGATTCTGAGGAGTATCTACCTGCTGAACCACACCGTCCTTCATAACAACGATTCTGGTTCCCAGGGTCATAGCCTCCGTCTGGTCATGGGTTACATAGATGATGGTAGTTTCCAATCTCTGATGAAGCTTGGAGATCTCTACACGCATCTGGCCTCTCAGCTTTGCATCCAGGTTGGACAACGGCTCGTCCATCAGGAACACCTTGGGCTTACGTACGATTGCGCGTCCCATGGCAACACGCTGTCTCTGGCCACCGGACAACGCCTTCGGCTTACGATCCAGCAGATGCTCCAGATCCAGGATCTTGGCTGCATCATGTACCTTCTTGTCGATCTCGTCCTTAGGGGTCTTTCTCAGCTTCAGACCAAATGCCATATTATCATATACGGACATATGAGGATACAGAGCGTAGTTCTGGAATACCATAGCGATGTCCCGGTCCTTGGGCTCCACATCATTTACCAGTTTGCCGTCGATGTACAGCTCTCCGGAAGAGATATCCTCCAGTCCGGCGATCATACGCAGGGTGGTGGACTTACCGCAGCCGGAAGGTCCTACGAAAATAATAAACTCCTTATCAGCAATTTCCAGGTTAAAATCCTTAACAGCCACAAAACCATTGGGATACTTTTTGGTTACGTTCTTTAATGATAAACTAGCCATTCTCTTTTTTCCTCCTAAAATACATGGATTACATGGTTCCCTTATGTGCGCGGACAAGGCCGTCTGCCGGTCCATTCTTTACCATCCGGCCGCCCCGCAACTATCCTTATCATATCCGAAACCGGTTCGGAATACCATACTTACAATCCACAAAATCCAAATTTAGGATTTAGCTAATTTGTATATTTCAGGAAAAAACTGCTGGATATTCCAAATTTCCGAGAAAAATAATCCGGAAACTTTGTAACTTTTTTTATTTTCCCTCGATTTTACCCCTATTTTTCCTTGTAAAATACGCCGGTCGCCAGAAAAACAGGAAAATTTCGGGGTTTTGTCCTATTTAGACCCCTTTTGCTTGTGCATTTTTTTAACAAATTGCGGTCTGCTCTTCTCATTTTCTTCCCTCTTCGGAAGCAGGCGGATAGAAGAATCCGTAATTTCGATTTTTCCCTCCTTTAATAAATGCCCCACCGCCCGCTTGAAGGCATTTTTACTCATGCCAAATTCTCTCAAAATCACCTGAGGGCTGGCCTTATCGTTGAACGGAAGCACGCCGTCAAACTCCTCAATGGCTTTCAGCACCGCCTGGGCGTCCGGCTCCATCTGAAGATAGGACTTATCCCGCAGGGCCAGATCCAGCTTTCCATCCTCCCGAACCCTCAGCACTCTGGCACGAACCGTATCTCCCTCCCGCAGCTTTCCAAAAAGCTCCCGCTTGGGAATCAGGCCGTAATAGCGGCAGTCTACCGCCACAAAAGCCCCCAGTCGTTCATTCATTTCATAGAGAACGCCTTCCACCCAATCGCCTTCCTTATAAGGAGAATCGCTGCTCATATGGGAATATACCCTCATCGTAGCAGCCAAGCGCTGGCTTTTATCCACATACAGAGTCACCAGACACTTTTCCCCTTTTTTCACCGGATGTGTCTGCTCCTTAAAAGGAAGCAGCAGATCCTTCTCCACGCCCATATCCAGAAACGCCCCGATTTTGGACACGTCCGTCACCTGAAGCAGCGCCGTCTCTCCCACCTGCAGCCTGGGGCTTCTGGTAGTGGCAATCATACGGTCCGAAGAATCCTTGTAAATAAACACGCTCACCCGGTCCCCGATCTTCGCCCCTTCCGGCACCTGCTTTTTGGGAAGAAGCACCGACTCCTGTGCTCCTGCTTTCTCTCCTACATATACGCCAAATTCTTTTTCTCTCAGGATTTCCAGTTCCTGAATCTTTCCTAATTCGATCATATTCTCTTTTCCTTTTCTAAAATTTCAGGCAGCAGTTCAGCCATACGCAGGCATGTGGTTCCCCCTCAGGCCCGCACAGCGCGACCACCCAAATATTGTCTCCTTCCTTTCCCACTCTGGGGTACAGCATGTCTCCCAATACCGCCGCTTTCCGGTACTCCGCCCGGATTTCCCGGACCGTAAGCTGCTCCGGAATCAGTTCCCTGGCCATCTCCACATACTGCGCATTATTCACATGATGGTTGGAATCCAGATGATGTCGGAGAATCGGGATCGGCTCTCCCTCTTGATATTGTTCAGGAAGCGCAATCCTTCTGGGCATAGAAGGAAGCTCCAGCTTCGGCTCCGGCTCTCCATATGGGCCAATGTCCTCCGGCGTCACCCGGGCAGGGGTCCCCTTAACCAAATCATAGAGAAACCATACTGACCCGGCCCTTACCAGGCTCTCCCCCTGGCAGCTGCGGATTACAAAATTCCGGTAACCGTGGATTCCCCGGCTCTCGTTGTGCCAGGTCGAAATACGAATCTCTTCTCCCAATTCGGGATAACGGTCGATCAGGATCTGCCATGAGGAGAGCATCCACGCCCTTCGCCTGTTCTCCAGCACCTGAACCCCCACTCCTACCTCTTCCGAATGGAAGGTGCTGCAATCCTGCATATAATTGATGATTCCCAGAACCGTCAGTTTTCCGGCTTCGTCCGTTTCGCTGTAACGGACCCTGCTGTCAAATGAATACATAGTCCCTCCCAAATGCTCTGTATGTATCGCACGTAAGCGCCTCAAGATAAGGCAGTATGGCCTGCAACAAAAAATCCCGCAGACCTCATCTCTGCGGGATTCAATCAGCTGGGCTAGAAGGATTCGAACCTTCACAATGACGGAGTCAGAGTCCGCTGCCTTACCGTTTGGCTATAGCCCATTAAATTCATTTGCCCGGAACCTTTGTCCGCTGCGGAGTTTATTATATATGGAATAGGGAAAATAGTCAAGCACTTTTTTGGCATTTTTTCCATTTTCCCATTTTTCCGTTTTTATCCAATTCAAAAATACTCTCAGTTCCCTACACATACCTGTTTTTCAGAAGCCGAATCAGCTGTGTATGCGCTCCGGAAAGCACCATATCCTGCCGCCAAATCGCGCCGATATTCCAGTGGAATCCACCTTTCCCAATGGAGTACACCCTTGGAATCCGCATGGGATTCATAATCCGCACCACGGAATCGGGGACAATGGCCAGGCCGACCCCTGCCGCCGCCATCATATACACGGTCATGTTGTTGCAGCTTTCTACAATCGATCTTGGCTTTACTCCATGTTCCAGGAAGATCGCCTCCACTGCCCTGCGGATGCGGTTTCCCCTGTTCAGCAGGATAAAATCCCGTCCCGTCATATCCCCGATGGAAACCCAGTTGCGGCTTTCTCCGTGATTGCTGGGAAGGTCCGCAAAGGACACCAGCAGCAGTTCTTCATCGTAAAGCACGCTGGAAGATAAATCCTGACCATAATCATACAGCGGGATAATGCCGATTTCCACCACCCCGTTGCGCACGTTGTTTTCCACCTCCTTGCTGGAGGACTCCACCGTCCGGATGGTGACATTTGGATACAGCCGGCGGAATTCCGGAAGAATAAAGGGAAGCATGGTAGTCGCCCGCATATCCGACAGCCCCAGGGTAATCTCCCCGCTGCGGCAGTCCTTCAGATTCTCAATCTCCTGCTTCAAGGATTCCTGAAGACTCAATATCATTTTGGCGGTTTTAACATACCTTTCTCCCGCCTGGGTCAGCGTCAGCGGCGTGGTCCCCCGGTTAAAAATCTTAGCTCCCAGCTCCTCTTCCGCCTTGGAGATAAAATGGCTTAAGGCCGGCTGGGAAACAAACAGCTGCTCCGCCGCCCGGGTAATATTCTGACATTCCGCCACCTTCAATATATACTGTATCTGTTTTGTATCCAAAGTATAACACCCCTGCTTTTATCTATAACGCATCACAAAAGCCGGAGCCCCTGGCAGAACCCCGGCGCATCTGTATTTCATTATATCAGCAGGAATGATTTTTCTCAATACCCGTTATCTGAACCGCCGCGATTGCCGCGATTTATCCGCAAATCACCCGGTACACTCCCAAAGCCGCCATGGCGACGCTGATAAAGGTACAGAGAAATGCAATAATAAACAGTTCCACAAACATCTTATTCTGAGAATACTTGTTCTCCACCTCCGGGAACTGGGATACTCCGGCCTGAATCAGCGCTCCCGCCGTAGAAATGGGAGTGAATCCGGCTACGGTTCCGCCGATTACAACAGAAGCCATCAGCTCGATGGGGCTGATTACGCCGCCGAATTCCGCCGCAATGCTTCCCACCGTAGGCACCAGAGTGGGGAACACCACGCCCAGGCCGGAAGCAAAAAAGGACATCACGCTTGCCACCAGGCACATCATAGGGCTAATGGTGGACGCGCTGCTGACCATGGAAATCGAACCTGCCAGAAGTTCTACGCCTCCGGAAAGTGAGACAATATTCATCAGAACGCCCACGCCCAGAACCATCAGGATGGTATTCCAGGGAATGGACTTAATGACTACCTTCTCATCCGCGCAGCCGCATACCAGCAGTATGGTTCCAATCACCAGGCTGGTCAGACCCACATCAAATCCGAATACCACCACGCAGGCAATCATAGCCAGAAGGCCGATTAGGGTCAGAATCTGCTTGGGCGAAAAATGGCTGGCCTCCTCCAGCTCCACACTTTCCAAAGGCTTGTCGAACTTCCATCCTTTAAAGAAGATAAATGCCGCGATAATCATCACGATTTCGGTGGCCCACAAGCTCCACATAGCGGGAAGGGTATTGCCGTCCAGCCCCTGTTCCACCATCAAATCCCTCACCACCACTGCCTCCGGGGTAATGGGGCTCATCCGCACGCACTGGGCGCCCATCTGTCCAATCAGTGAAAGCAGGATCGGATTCATACCTGCCTTCAAAGCCACCGGAATGGCCAGCACCGGAATGATAGCCAGAGTGGGAATCGCTCCGGGACCCACGCCGGACAGAATAATTCCGATTACATAGATGGCCACGTACAGCAGATAGCGGTTTCCCCTTGCCAGCCCGGTAATCTTCTTAGCCAGAAGCTCCAGGGTTCCGTTCTTGCTGACAATAGCGAAAAGGTACATAACCCCAATCATGGTCATAGCCATGGAAGAGCTGAAGCCGCCGGTAATATCCTTGGCGCTCAGTCCGTAGGCAATGCCGATGATATAGGCAAGAGCGATTGCCACGATTCCAACATTCAGTTTCCTTACAAATCCCAGCACGATTGCCAGCGCCAGCGCAATCAAAGAAGCGATTGCCATGTTCATTATTAATCCCTCCAAATCATTTTGATGATTCTTATTGTATCAGAGGAGATTCCCTTGGTAAAATAGATGTTTTTGCATAATGCTATGGATGGCTGGCGGAAATCCAACGGTATGTTTTTGTATATTATGCACTTATTCCTTTTTCATTTTTGTGCATTTTTTATATTTTATATATTACATTCTCCTTCAATCCTCAAGAATTCCTCTGTATTTGATTTATGACAGTATATGAAAATACGAATTTTACAAGTATATTTTCTTATCTTATAATAAGCCTATCAAAAATATATGGAAAACGTGACAATAGAAAGGAGCAGGCACACCGTTATGAAGTATGCTTATGTCGGATGCAGAACCACCAAGAAGCGCAATGCAAGAGGCAGGGGACTGATGGTCTATGAAATTCTTCCCGATGGAAAATGGGAGGAGAAACAATGTCTTTTTACAGAGGATAATCCCAGCTACCAGTGTCTGGACCTGGAACAGAAATATCTCTACAGCGTCCATGGAGATCTGACCCTGGTATCCAGCTATCAAATTCAGGAGGATGGAACCCTGAAACATTTGAATACCATTGACATCGGCGGCAAGAATCCGGTGGACATCACCGTGGACAAGGAAAACCGCCGCGTCATCGTCGCCACCCTTCAGGGCGGAAGCCTTTACACCATCAACCGCAATCCTGACGGCAGCCTGGGAGACATCTGCGCCAAGTTTACATACGAGGGCAAGGAAGAAGGGATGGTTTCCACCATTCACCAGTGCCTCTGGGACCACACCAGGACCTATCTCTTTGCCTGCGCCCAGGGTCGGGTCAACGGCTACGGCCAGATGCGGGCCTTAAAATACAATCCCCAGGACGGCAGCTTCACCGAGACGGACCGTTTCCTCTCCAGGACCTGGGATGAGCCCCGCCATGCGGCCATGCACCCCAACAACCGCTGGCTCTACATGTGCGAGGAAAAAGGAAACAAGGTTCTGTACTTCCAGTTTGACCAGAATACCGGCCACATAAGAGCTCTTCAGGAACTTTCTACCGTTCCGGAAACGGTCACCAGCTATTCCGACGCCAGCGAAGTAATGGTCAGTCCCGACGGAGGACACGTGCTGGTTTCCAACCGTTATACCGACAGTCTCTCCGTTTATCGGATTGACCCATTCACCGGTTATCTGAAAAACACGGGCTTCTTCCCCTGCCTGGGCAAGACTCCCCGTTTCTTCTGCTTCGGCCCCAATGGAAAATGCTACGTGGCCAACGAGGACAGCGACACCATCATCGAGTTTGAATTTGACCCCATCACCAGTCAGCTGATTCCTACCTTAAACATCATTCCCACCGGAAGCCCGGTGTGCATCACCTTCCGGTAAAAGCATTTTTCCAAATGTTCCGAATACCAAAAAAGCCGATAAATCTATATAAAACATAGATCTATCGGCTTTTTTCAAGCTGGGCTAGAAGGATTCGAACCTTCACAATGACGGAGTCAGAGTCCGCTGCCTTACCGTTTGGCTATAGCCCATCAACACAACAGACAATATTATATCTCAGAACCAGGAAATATGCAAGCATTTTTTTCATTTTTTCAATTTTCTTTCTGCCCATATCCATTCAGCATATCCTGCAGCCGCTTCATGGAACGGTTATATTTTGCCAATTCTGTAGAAAGGGGGAGACCCAGAACTCCCGCGATCTCCCGATGCTTCATCCCCGCAGCCGCGTACAGCAGCACTACCTGGCGGTCCTCCTCCTTCAGTTTGGACAACGCCCACAAAAGCTGCTGGCGTTCCGGGGCCTCCTCGATTTCCCGGCATTCTTCCCCGCTCTCCGGCCCCTCAAGCTCCTCCAGGCATGTCTCTCCACGCCTCTTCTGCTCCCGAAAACGCATATAACACTGATTGCGGGCAATGGTAAACACCCAGGCCAAAGGCTTGCCCTTAGCCCGGTATTCTCCTGCACAAGTCCAGACTTTCAAGAAGGTATCCTGCATCACATCCTCCGCATCCTGGCGGTTTCCGGTAAGAGACAGGATATAGCTGTGAACCGGACGTACCGTCCGTCCGTAAAACTCCCGAAACGCCTCCTGATCTTTTTTAGCGATTTCCCCCAAAAGCTGCTCTTCTACCGTCATTTTGGCCCCTTTCAAAGACCAGCTCTCTCTGCGGCTTTTACTCTTCCGCCACAAAACTGTTTTCCGCTGTAATCACACATTGGCATCTGGGATCCTTTTCCCGCACCATAGCGCTGATCTTCGTCTTTAAGGTTTCCTGAACAGCAAAATTATATTCTCTGGGAACTACTAAATCAAAAATTAAATTTACATGTTCTTTTCCGTAAACCACTCGGAAATCATGAAACTTCAGCCGGCTGTCCAACTCCTCCAGCACACTCTGGACCATCTGATGAAACTGACGGACTCTCTGGTCATGAGTTTCAATAGGATCCATGTGAATCACCAGCAGCATTCCAAATCTGCGCCCGGCTTCCCGCTCAATCTGGTCAATGATCTCATGGGAAACTTCTATATCCACATCATTTGGAACCTCCGCATGGATGGACGCCATACTTCTGGATGGACCGTAATTGTGGATAATCAGGTCATGGGTCCCCTCAATGCCGTCAAAGCTCTCCACAAAATTGGTGATCTCCTGATACAGCTTGGGATCGATGGCTTCGCCAATTAAGGGCGCCAGAGTATCCTTCGCGATATTGACTCCGGCAAACATAACCACGACAGAAACGGCAATACCCACGATTCCATCGATGTTCACCGCCAAAATTCCATATACCACCATCGATAAAATAGTGGAAGATGTGGCGATCACGTCCCCCAGGGCATCGGTGGACGTGGCCAAAAGCACCTTGGAATTAATCCGCTTTCCCAGCTTCCGGTTAAACAGAGCCAGCCACAATTTTACCCCGATGGACATCAGCAGAATCACAATAGAAATCCAGTTAAATGCCATGTCATCCGGATGGAAAATCTTTCCCAGGGAGGTCTTAAACAAGGAAAATCCCACCTGTATCACAATAAATGCCACAATAAAAGCAGAAATATATTCAATTCTTCCATGGCCAAAGGGATGGTCTTTATCCGCCGGTTTTTCCGCCATCTTCACCCCCACCAGTCCTACAATGGAGGAGGCGGCGTCTGACAGGTTATTAAATGCATCCGCCATCACGGAGATGCTTCCAGCCAGAAAGCCGATTAGAAATTTTGCTCCAAAAAGAATCACATTGCAGATAATTCCCACAATGCTTGATAAGGTGCCATAAGCCGTACGTACCTGAGCGTCATCCACCCGTTTCCAGTCTTTAATACAACGTTTAATAAGAAAATCTGTCATATTTCTTTCATGCTCCCGTCCTTTTCGTACATCACCTGCATCAGGCAAAGTCCCTGAGCCGGAGCGGTAACCCCTGCCGCCTGGCGGTTTTTCGCTTCCAAAATCTGTGTCATCTCACCGGCGCTCCGTTTGCCAAGTCCCACCTCGATCAAGGTTCCGGTAAGAATGCGGACCATCTGCTGGAGAAAGCCGTTTCCCTCGTAGTCAATCTCCAGCGCCTTTCCCCTCCAGACCGGGCGGATGTCAATCCGCCTCAGCTGCCGAACCGTCGATTTCTTCATATTTCTGTTGCCGCAGAAGCTTTTAAAATCCCGTTCTCCAATCAGCAGTCCCGCCGCCTCCTCCATCGCTTCCCGGTTCAGCCTATTTCCCAGAGGATAGAAAAAACGGCGCGAAAATACATCCGCCTTTCCCTCCATCCAAATCTGATAGCGGTAGAGTTTCCCGCTGGCACTCAGCCGGCTGTGAAACCGTTCCGGAGCCCGCGTAAGCTCCAGAACGCCGATATCCGCAGGGAGATAGCGGTTTAACTCCTCCATCAGCTGTTCTGGCTGCCTGGGGATTTTTAAATGGAAGTTGGCCACCTGGCCTCTGGCATGGACCCCCGCATCCGTCCGTCCGGAGCCCTGAACCTCCACCTCCTCGCCTGTCAGCCGGCCAAGAAGGGTTTCCAGCTTTCCCTGAATGGTCTGATCCGTATTGCCCTGCCGCTGCCAGCCGTTGTAGCGGGTTCCTTCATATTGGAGAATCATTTTATAGTTCATAAACTTCTCTCCAAAACACCGCTCTCCTTCACTGCCTGAACCGCCTCATGGATAACCTCCTCGTCCTGAACCAGGGCAAGGCGCACATAACCTTCTCCTGACGGGCCGAAGGCACTTCCAGGAGTTACCATTACTCCGGCCTTCTCTACCAGCTCCATTACAAACTGCTGGGAATTTTCAAATCCCTGCGGAATCTGAGCCCACACAAACATGGTTGCCTGGGAGCGCTCCATCTTCCATCCGATCTCCGTAAAACTGTCACAAAGTATATTTCTGCGGCGCTCGTAAGCCTTCCGGGTAGCCTCCACGCAGGACTGATCCCCCGTAACAGCCGCGATAGCCGCCTGCTGTACCGGCAGAAACATACCGTAATCCATGTTGGATTTCAGCAATTTCAAATGGGCTACCACATCCGGATTTCCGATGCAGAAACCGATTCTGGCGCCTGCCAGCCCATAGGTCTTAGAAAGGGAGTTAAATTCCACTCCCACCTCCTTAGCTCCCGGAAACCGCAGAAAGCTTCCCGCCGTTTTTCCGTCAAACACCAGCTCACTATAGGCGTTGTCGTGAAGCACAATAATATCATAGGTCTTGGCAAAATCAATCAGCTCTTCGTAAAAACGGTCCGGCGCCAGGGCTGTGGTGGGATTATTGGGATAGGACACGACCATCAGCTTGGCGGCTCTGGCCGTCTCCTCCGGAATATCCTGAAGCTGAATCACATATCCATTTTCCTTCTTCTGGGGCATATAAGCCAGCTTCGCCCCCGCGATCAGCGGACCATCTCCGAATACCGGATAGCAGGGGTCCGGAACCAGCACCGTCTCCCCCTCATCCACAATGGACAGGGCAATGTGGGCCAGTCCCTCCTGGGAGCCCAGCAGGGAGCAGATTTCCGTCTGCGCATCCAGGGTTACGCCGTATCTTCTCTGATACCACTGTGCAACCGCCTCCAAAAGAGCTTTCTGGTCGCTGATGGCATACACATAGTTTTTCTCATCGGCCGCCGCCCTGCACAATGCCTCCCGAATATGAGGGGCCGGAGGAATATTGGGCGTTCCCACGCTCAAATCGATAACCCGCTCTCCTGCCGCCTCCTTTCTGCGTTTAATCTCCAGCAGAGATGAAAAAATCCCTTCTCCGAAACGGTCCATCCGCTTTGCAAATTTCATATTTCTCTCCTCCCTAAATGTATCCTCTAAAATCCCAGCAGACATGCAAAGACCGGCATAAAGATTGCCGGAAGCATATTGCCAATTTTAATTTTACTGTTTAACACCATATTCATCCCCAGGGCAAATATGAGAATGGAGCCCACAAAGGAAATCCTCGTAATCATCAAATCCGTCATATAGGGACGCAGCAGTCCGGCAAGCAGCGTGATGGTCCCCTGATAGATTCCCACCGGAGCCGCCGAAAATGCCACTCCCACTCCCATAGAAGCCCCGAATACCACCGCCAGAATTCCATCCATCACCGCTTTTGCGAACAATGTGCTGTAGTTGTGGTTTAATCCGTCCTCCAGGGCTCCTACCACCGCCATAGCTCCTACGCAGAACAGCAGAGAGCTGCTGACAAAAGCCTCCACAAAAGGACCGGAAGTCAGGCCCGATGGAATGTGGTCCCTGCACCATTCTCCCAGTTTTTCCAGGTGGGTTTCAATGTCAATCCACTGTCCCAGAGCGCTTCCTATTACCATGCTGAAAATCATCACCATGGTATCCTGAGTCACCAGCTCCCCGTTTTCTATAAAGAACATGCCGCTGAGGGCTCCGGAAAGCCCCACAAACATCACACAGAGTCCTACCGCTTTGGTAATCGTATCCTGAATCGTCTTCGGAATCCCGCTCTTGAGCAGAACCCCTGCGGCACAGCCCACCAAAATGGCTCCCATATTGACAATTGTCCCTAATCCTGTCATTTTCTCTTCCTGTCCTTTTTTAGCCGTTCTGCCTATTATAGTACAATTTCCCCTCCATATCAAGAGAGCAGAATGCGAAAAAAGGGCCGGAAAACCTTAAATTTAAGGTCTCCGGCCACTCAATACAGTGTCCAACGAACGAGGCTAAGCGCTCACAGCAATCCGAATACCGTCAGGCATCCGCCTGAACCGCAGCAGGCCTATTGCCGTCTGACTTTTTGTCCTCCTTCTTTACTACCTTTTTCCATGCATGCATAGCCAGAGCCATGGCGATGACTCCATAAGAAACGAATACCCGGAAATACTCTCCGATTACTGCGTCTCCAAAAAGCTCCCGGCCTGCCAGAGGCGCCACGATAAACAGGGTGTGGAACAGGATAATTCCCGTAATCGCCTGCCGGTTATTGGCCTTCTGAACGGAAGCTCCGCCTACCAGCAGCGCTGCGATGGCAAACTGTCCCACCTGAGTATGAGCACCGTAGGTGGAGAAGGTTCCCACATTCTGCAGGAAAATCAGCTGTCCCCAGCTGGCCAGCACCGTTGAAAAAATCATTGCGATAATTCTGGTTTTATCTACATTGATTCCTGCCGCGTTTGCCACCACTCTGCTCTGTCCCACAGTTCTCATATTCTGTCCCAGACGGGTCTTCATAAGAGCATTATTAAAGAAGCAGAGTCCGGCAATGCACAGATAGGTCATAACCGGAAGCTGTACCACAATAAGTACGTCAAAAATCGCGGGAATATAGGTGAGGGCATAAACCACCGCCGCCGTCACAAGAGCTGCCGCCGCCTTTTTTGCATTGAACGGTCTGTGATAAACCCATTTAGCGGTCACAAAGCGCCAAAGCTGCCAAACAACCGTACCTGCGCAGCCAAATTCCACCGCTCTCAGCAAAAGCAAACGGTCCTGGGCCAAAAGCTGCTCTATGGATGGAATAAAGGTCAAGGCGTAAATTACAACCGCCGCAGCCAGTCTCAAAATCACTGCCGCCCAGTTAATGGGAAGCTTTTTGCTCTTTTTCAGAATTACAGTACCTACGTTGCCGATCACGCACAGATAGAACCCAATTTCGATGATATTCAGCATGGGAACGGTATCCAGCGCGTATTTGATAGACGCGCTCAAATCAATGGTATTTTTAACTCCCACGCCGGTGGCGATCATCAGCGTCGGATTGTCCATGGGGATAACGCCGCCGAAAATGAACAGAAACAGCAGCAGATACAGACCCTCGGCAAAATAGGAAAGAACCAAGCCTCCGATCATCTCCGAGCCCTTCATATTGTTGAACAGCTTTCCTACCAGAAAGCCGAAGAAGGCAGCGATCGGGGTAGCCATAGCGGCGGTAAGAAGAAATCCCGCAATGCCGGTGATTCCCCAGTAAGTTGTCAAAAACAGGGCAATCTGAGCCGCCATGGCTCCGATTACAATGCCAAAGTTTAATCCCATTCCCGCGATAACCGGAATAATCAGGGACAGCACCAGGGCAGAGTTTCTGGCAATTCTGGTAAACAGCTCCGGCGCCACAAAGGTCAGCGGCTGCTTGGAGGCAATGGTTGCGCCAATACAGAGCACCACAAAGAGGATTACCACCTTGTTCTCAAAAAGAATCCGATATGCTTTCTTTTTATCCACGTCCGCTTCCCTCCTTTGTCTGGCATAAGGCATAGAGTATAATGCCGTTTGCGATAATCTGACGCATAACCTCCGACAGGTTGCTCTCCGGAATGAACATATTAACCACCGGAAGTCCCAGCGTCAGAATGCCCTGGAACAGGAAGGTTCCTAAAAGCACATTGACGATTTTGGACCGCCTAGGCGTAGCTCCGCCGATTAAAATAGCCGCCACGGAATTAAACCCCATCATCTGTGGGCCGTTATAAAGCTGCATGAAGCCAAATCCCTGGGCGTATACCAGGATTCCCACTGCCGCCAGAACGGTGGAGAGAATGGTGCCCTTCAGCCTCAGGCGGTTAACATTCAGTCCTGCCGCCTTGGCAAACATGGGATTCGCTCCCGCCGCCGACATGGCCATACCGGTCTTGGAGTGCATAAAAAGCCAGACCAGGAAACAGCAGAGGAACAGGAACAAAAGAACTCCTGTGGGAATCTCCAAAGAACCGATGCGGATTGCCAGGGTATCATTCATTACCCCGCTGAAGGAGGAAGCCAGAGAAATGGTATTTCTCAGACCGGTTCCATGATTGGGCCAGGTCAGCTCGCCGTTTTTAAAGGGCAGCAGCATCCACATCATATTCATAAAAGCGATGATAGAGAAACCTACATAGGTGGTAACCGTCATCTCGGAGCCTTTTACACGGTTTAACAGAAGGCCGTAAAGGTATCCAATGCCCACAGCCAAAGCCATGCCGATTAAAATAGCCACCATCACCGCAACCCACATGGCAAACATGGGATGAATAGCCGTCAGGGCCGGAATCTGCGCAATTCCCATCTCAATAACAATCAAACCTCCCAACAGGCCTCCCACAATACCCATGGAAATACCAAAATTGGGGCCGATTCCGCATTGAATAGCAGGAATCATCGCCAGGGTCAGGACTCCATACATTCCCCACCTTCTCAGACAATCGCTCAAAAACTGAGGAAGATCCATGCCGAATCCCCCGGCACAAGCCAGCAGGAACAGAAAAAATCCTACAATGATAATACGGGGCAGGCCAAAACGGCTTACCAGAGTTTTTACCGGATGATTCACGCCTTCTCCCCTCCTTTCGTTTTGGTTCCCGACATTGCCAGTCCAAATTCCGCATCCGAAGCATCCGGACGGAAGATGCCCGACAGTTTTCCGTCAGAAATGATCGCAATCCGGTCCGATATAGACCTTAATTCCACCAGCTCGGAAGATACGATTACTACCGTCATACCTGTTTTACGGTTTAACTGGACCAGATACTCCAGCACCAGCTTTTTTGCGCCGATATCGATGCCTCTGGTCGGCTCAGACACAAATAAAATATCCGGGTCCAGGGTCAGCGCTCTGGCCAGACATACCTTCTGTTGATTTCCACCGGAAAGTCTTCCCACCGGCTGGCGGATTCCCGTACAACGGATGTCCAGCTTTTTCACCATGTCCTCCGCATGGGCTCCTGCCGCCCTTCTGTCATAAATCCGCATCCAGGCGATTTTTTTCAGGAAACGATTGTTGGTCTGCATTGCAGAAAAAGCGATATTCTGTTCAATGCTCTCTTCCAGCAGAAGTCCCACACCCTTCCGGTCCTCCGATACAAAGGCCACCTTATGCTTTAAGGCACTCCCCAGTTTATCTAAATCCAGCGCCTCCCCGTTGACCAGAACCTGGCCCTCTGCGCTGTAAAGCCCCATGATTCCATTGGGGATTCCCAGTTTTCCCTGTCCTGCCAGACCTCCGATGCCAAAAATTTCCCCTTTTCGGATGTCCAAATCGATGCCTTTGACCTGCTCGCCCGGCATATCCACATAATAATTTCTCAGGCTGACCGCAATCTTGTCATCACTTAAAACCCGATTGTCCTCGCCGTCGTCCTCCACCAGCTTCTCAACCTTCCGACCAATCATCAGCTCCGCAATCTCCGTTACGTTGGTATCGCGGATGGCCTTGCTGGCTACAAACTCTCCGTCTCTGAGGATGGTCATACTGTCCGCTACCGCCATGACCTCATCCAGACGGTGGGTAATAAATATAATAGCAATCCCCTGGGAGGCAATGACCCGCATTACCTCCAGAAGACGGTCCGCCTCTGTCTCCGTGAGAACTGCCGTCGGCTCGTCGAACACCAGCAGACGGATTCCCGTCTTGTCGATTTCTCTGGCAATCTCAATAAACTGCATATACCCTACCGGAAGCCCCGCCACCTTAACATAGTCCTCGATTTGCAGGCCAATTTTCTTTAATGCCTTTCTGGCATCTTTGGCCATAGCCTCAAAATCCAGCGTTTCCATGGCAGGTCCGAATACCTTGCTGATTAAATTAGGCGTGGAGATCTCTCTTCCCACCTTTATATTTTCCGTAACCGTAAAACCAGGAATCAGCATAAATTCCTGATGTACCATTCCAATTCCATATTCCATCGCCTTTAATGGCGTGTCGATATTGGCGGGCTCCCCCTCGATTTTTACTGTTCCCCCAAAACTTCCGGTAGAATGAATCACCGGCATTCCAAAAAGAATATTCATCAGCGTAGATTTACCCGCGCCGTTTTCCCCCATAAGCGCATGGATTTCTCCGGGCTTGATCTTAAGATTTACGCCCTTGAGTACCTGATTGCCGGAATATTCTTTGGTTATATTTTCCATTTCCAGAACATATGGTATCTTTTCCAAATACACCAACCTCTTTTCTCTCGTCTTTGGCCGACTTCTCCATCGACGCTTATACATTTACCTGAAAAAAAGAGACCGCCGTCTGCTCTGCCGCAAAACGGCGATCTCACCTGTATCTTACAACAGGTTTAAGGCAGCTGTCCTGCCCGAGGTCTTACTCAAATGTGATGAAATCAGCCATAACCAGATAATGATTGGTTACTTCATTTCCACTGTCGTCAACGTAGTTTGCAACTGTCATCTTTACATCGCCGGCGCACTCCTGAATGGTCTGACGCAGAAGCTCATCGTCCAGAGCGTTCTCGCGGGTTCTGCCCTCTTCCAGAATAGTCTTGGCATACTCAACGCCGGCTTCGATAAACAGCATGTTGCAGGGTACTGCCCAGGTAGAAACTCTTCCGCCCATGCCAGCCTCTGTAACCTTAGCCTGAAGCTGCTCCAGCATGTAATCCACATCTGCTTCATGTCCGGACATGTCAATATTCAGAGCTGCAGGGAATGCGTGGAAAGGAGAAGGACAGCACTGCAGGGTATAAATCGCGCCGTTCTCAAATACGGAACGAATCAGCGGCTCCTGCATACCGCAGTTGGTGGTGAAGAACACCGTATCCTTACCGTACTTCTCAATCTGACGCGGAACATCCTCCAAAATAAACTGCTGGGCTCCGGTAACGCCGGAATCACCAGTGGGGTCAGGAGCGGTTACATCTACCAGCTCAATACCATTCTCCGCGCAGTATTTCTTCAGATTCTCATGACGGGCTACAATCAGAGCATAGCTCATATGACGCGGGAAGGAGTAGTGAATCATCGTCTTAGCTCCCTGCTTTGCCGCCTGAGGAGGAATCACGATGCCGCAGCCAGGCTCATCTACCTGCAGAACAATGTCCGCTTTGGGATCGATAACTCCAGGATCCTCACCTGGTGTTCCCGCAATGAAAATCATATCCGGACGTGTCTCGCGAACCTTATCGATCGCTGCCGCAGTTCCGGGAACTGCCTGACACCATACAATAGCCTTTACTGCCGGGTCGGAAGCCATAGCCACTGCATTGGAAATCACGGTCTCTGTTTCCGTAGCGAAGTTATCGGGATATGTAGCAGTTACAATCATGTCACCGTACAGTTCTTTCATGGCGTTTGCCTGGGTAATTTCTTCATCACCCTGAGACGCGGTTCCGGTAATAATTCCAATCTTAAAATCTTCCGCTGCCGCCTGATTTTCGCCGCCTTCCTGAGCTTCTCCCTGGCTGTCGCCTCCCTCAGCCGCAGTCGACGCCTCGGTGGCCGCCTCCGTAGCCGCAGGCTCCGCGCTGCGGCAGCCCGCCAGAGACATCAGCATTGCTGCTGCCAGGGTGAAACACACAATTCTTTTCCTCATATTCTCTCTCCTTTTCATCCTTTTTACAAATATCTCGCGCTTTTCTCCTCCTGTCATCCTGTCATCCTGTTCGTCCGTCCGCGAAACAGTTGCTGGGGCCATTATATCACATGCTTGCATATTTTGTCTATACAAATATCATCTTTGTACAATTTTAATACAAACCGCCTCAGAACTTCCATTATATTCATCGCAAATCCAATCTATTTTCTGCTTTATTTCGTCTTTTATCTGTCTATTTAAATTTATATTTTATTTCAAAATGATATAAAAGTCTTATGAATTATATTTTCAGAATTTTCTACACCTGCATACAGCGCATAAAAAAACACTCATTGTTTCCATTTACTCTACTCCAGCAAAAATCCCATAAAATCAAAAAAGCCGGAATCCCTTGAAAATCAAGGAAATTCCAGCCAATAAAAAGAGCGCAAGACGTGATTCGAACCAGAGGGTCCTGAAAAAGCTAGTAAAATCAAGGAGGAACGCAACACTGTCTACCTGGTTTCTAACGCCTGTATACAGCTTTTTGGTGATTCTATCCATCCCAATATTAAACAAAGCCATTTAATATAATTATATAAATATGAAGATAGGTCAGTCAAGAGTTGCCGCAGGCAACGGCAGCTTGCTCTTATATTCATAAATTACCAGAAATCATCATATAGAATACTTTCAGATTATTATGCTAGAATTAATAAAAATGTAAGCCTGAAAACTTTACAGAATAGATATGTGACGTATAATTTAAGTTAAGAATACCAGCAGGGGGAAGACAACCGTGATCCGCAACTGGTCCCGCGGGCTGAACCATTTTCTCTATAAGGTCATCTATTCCAGCCTGTCCACCCTCACCGTGATGGATTTTACCGGAACCTGGCAGCGCAGCTGGGGATGGAGCCAACTACATCAACCCTAAAATCCTGAACGACCTGAAAATCTTGTTCAACTTTGAGATGGATTCCCGTGACCGGGCAGTGATTCTCCTTTCCGGTCTGCCGCAGTTAAACAATACCCTGCGCCTTGCCGCTCACGA
>OLVT01000776.1_pt1 | contig 32772 bp, 46 predicted proteins | sample 1673241 | NCBI WGS metagenome assembly OLVT01 (sample SAMEA3178936, study PRJEB25190) | human gut metagenome | biome: human gut; feature: human-associated habitat; material: faeces | place: Austria | collected 2013 | reverse complement strand
GGGTGTTTCTGCGTATCTGACAGATTATGACAAAGCTGATAATCAGTTTACAGTAGGAAAAGTAGAAATTGAACTGGAAGAGCCGGGATGGAAACAGGAAGAACATACGAAGATCGAACCGGGAAAAGAAATAGAAAAGGATCCTCAAATCCAAAACACGGGAGTCAATGATGCATTTGTGTATATGGAAGTAACAGTTCCTATGGCAGATGTGATGGCAGCGGATGAGGAGGGCAACCGGCTGAATAAAAAAATGCAGGAACTGTTTACCTTTACAGCAAAGGAAAACTGGTCCCTGATCGACAAAAAGAAAAAAGAAACGGCAGCTGTTTATGTATATGCATACGATAAAATATTGAAACCGGAGCAGACCACGGAGCCGTTGTTTGACATGGTGAAATTCCTGAATATTATTGAAGGACAGCTGGACACACAGCAGATCAGTATTCCTGTAAGAGCCTATGCCATTCAGAGCTCCTATACAGGAGGAGATAAAGACAGTATTCCGGAACAGGCAAAAGAAGCCTATAAAAAATATGTAAATCAGAATAAAGAGCAGGAAGGTCAGGTGACAACATGACCGTTATGACAAAAAGGAGGCCAGATGTGAGAAATGACCGGAAGAAAAAAGATTACAGGGGTGACACTGATACTGGCAGCAGCGTTGGGAATCGGGGGAACTGCAGCATATCTGACGTCTTTTGACAAAGCTGAGAATACAGTGGCAGCAGGACATAATACAACAGATATAGAGGAAGAGTTTCCCAATATAACACCCACTCCCATTGATAAAAATCCGGAATATAAGAAAAAGGTATGGGTATCTAATACAGCGTCAGGGGAAGAGGGCTTTAATGTAGACTGTTTTGTACGGATTTCGCTGGGATATTCCAATAATGATATCGGAAAGGCAGTGGTTCTGAAGAATCTGGATACGGATAACTGGGTGCATAGAGAGGACGGGTATTATTATTATCGCCATATTTTAAAAGAGGGAGAGACCACTGCTCCTTTGTTTACAGGAGTATCTATAGACTCTTCCAGGCTGGATGATACTTATCTGGATCTTTTGCCTGAATTTAAAATACAGGTATACGAGGAGTCTGTTCAGTCTGCCGGATTTTCTGACTATGAAAAGGCCTGGGAATATTATGGCTCTCCGGTCTGAAAGGAAGGTGGTGCAGATGAAAAAGCTGATTAAAGCAGTGGCGGTTTTAACAGCGGCTGCTTTTCTGGGAGGAACCGGTACTTATGGATATTTTTCAGATACTTTAAAGGTGAAAAATCATATTTCCACAGGAGACATTAATATCGGACTGAAGGAATATGAAAAAAAAGGAAGTACAGAGGTATCTTTTGCAGGAACCAAGGCAGTAGTTCCGGGAGATGTTATATCCAAAATTCCCAGAATCACCAATTATGCAAGCCCCTGCTGGGTGCGGGCACGGATCACTTACAAAAATAACAGGGAGAATATGGAGGGATTCAGTGACAAAAATATATCCGGAATGTCAAAAAAGTGGGTGCAGAGAGGTGAGTATTATTACTATACAAGTATTCTGAAACGGAAGGACAGTACAGATCTTTTTAAAGAGGTAACAGTTCCGGAAACATGGACGGAGGAGCATACCGGGCAGCAGCTTGGAATTACCGTTCAGGCAGAGGCAATCCAGGCGGCAAATTTTAATCCGGATTTTAAAGCAATGTCGCCATGGGGAAATCAGGAGATACAGCTTTGTGTTCATGAAGAGAATGGTACAACTGTATGCAGAAAGAAAAAAACAAAATTGTCAGTGGAGTTTAACGGACAGGCTCATAAACTTTTGTCTGTTCCGGGTGACTTTTTTGTGAATATGGGAACTGCCATGCCGGGAGATAAATTTCAGGATATAGTCACAGTTTCCAATACAACGGATCAGGAAGCGGAAATATTATTCCGTACAGCAGTGGAAGGACAGAACAAAAGCCAGACAGAGCTTTTGAAGGGAGTAAAACTTACAGTAGATATGGATGATACGAGACTGTACGAGGGAACTCTGGATTCTCCCGGACTTAGTAAAAATCACTCCCTTGGGAAATTTTCTCCTGATGAAAAAGGAAAACTGAGGTTTTCCCTTTCAATACCTTCAGAATGGGATAATTCCTACGCATTGAGGGATGCAGAAGTGCAGTGGATATTTACGGTAAATGAAAATTCTGAAAAGAAAACTGGTTCAGGAAAAAGTGAAGCTTCAGGTCATAAAAAAGCGCAAAAAGTCTCCTCTGTAAAAACAGGAGATTTCTCACAACCGGAGGCAGCATTCATGATTCTTTTAAGTTCCGGAGCTGTGATCCTGACAGTGTTTATCTGCAGGAAAGGAGGGCGGAGGAAATGAAAAAAACAGTAATCAGTTTTTTGCTGGCAGCAGTGATGGGACTGTCTTCGCCGGCAGGGAGCCTGTGTATTCCGGAAGAAGAACACAATGGGACAATGGAACAGGAACAAAATGAAGAAGGGGAGTTTGAAGGGCTGGAATTAGAGGAAGAACCTGAAATTAAGGTTGAGGAAGATACTGAAGAAGAGATGCAGGGAGACGCGTCTTCGGAAGAAGCGCCAGAAAATCCGGAAGATTTCGATGGGGAAAAGCCACATGCAGAGCCGGAAGAGATTACGGAAGAATTTACAGGAACCATTCTTACTCCGGATAATGCAGACAGTCTTTTTGGAGATACACCGGAAGATGAACAGCTGATCAGGGAAATTGAAGAAGGAGAGATTGTAGGATTTGCCCCTGCCTCTCTTACAGATATTGGTGAAACAGAGCTGATGTCAGAAGAGGATGCGTCAGTTCTGCTTGCTCCGGACAGGTACAGACTTATTTCCACTTCGACAATTGTAAACTGTGATGAAGTGTGGACTGCAAATTCTCCTATTCATGCCCGACTGCGTTATATAGAGTATGTAGATTCAGATGGAGCGGTAACAAGATCGCCTCTTTATTGTATGAAGGCGTCTAAAATGGGAATTGACGGAAACGTGGATCTGAAGCCGGACGCAGTAAAATTTTTTTCCAATTCGACTCTGAGAAAGATTCTTTATTTTGGATATGGAGGACCGGGAGATATCTGCGACAGTTATAATCCGAGCTGTTCCCATGTGAACTGGTCAAAATGGCAGAACAGATATGTATTTACTCACCAGGCGCTTTCCAAAGTATATGCCAATGATGTAAATGGAGCGACGGAAGCTCAGATCAAGCATGTGGGGCTGCTTCGTTTTATTGACAAACTGAAAAGTCTCACCATTCCCAGCCGAAGTGCAGTAAAACTTAAATCAGTCAATACCAGCGGCAATACCGTTACAGCCAATCCTCTGAATATTGGTATGACCCTGTATCGGATCAAACCGTCCTCCGGATTTGGGTGGCTGGAGTCAACATTTAAAAACGGATTTCAGATTTCACCTTTGTGTACAGTAATAGATACAGGAAAAGCCGGAAACGGACTGACAATCTCCAGAGGAACTAACGATGCGTGGCAGCTTGCTTACTGGACCAGTGAAAGCGCGGCAAAAGAAAAACCGGATAGCCCTAATCGTTTGGCAAAGGGAAAAAGTGTAAAGATGAAAAACGGATACTGTTTTAAACTGGTATTTCCGGAAAATTCAAAAGGTACGAAACAGTTTTCCTGGAAAATGACACTGAGACCTGTAAAATATATTATTGTAGATGGTTCTGTTCAGACTGGACAGGATATTCAGGATTTTGGAGCCTGCGTATACCAGGGAGACAGGGGGATTCTTAAATTAAATCTTTCGTTTCAGCCTTCCGGAAGTATTCTTCTCCAAAAAACAAGTTCTCTGACAGGCCAGCCGGTTGCTGGTGCAGTATATTCTCTATATGCAGGACAGGATCTGTACAGTGGAAGCATACGCATTTACGCAAAGGATGAAAAGGTTGCAGAGGGAACTACAAATGAGAAAGGAGAGATTCTTTTTGACAGCCTTGTTCCGGGAAAGTACTATGTGAAAGAAAGAACGGCGGCTCCCGGCTATCTGATCACAGTTTCGGCTTCATCCTGTACTGTTTCTTCCGGGAAACGCGTTACACTGGAGGTAAAAGATGATCCGGATATGAAGGGAAAAGTATCTGTTGAAAAGGTTGCTGACGGAACAGGAATTTTTCTTGAGGGAGCAGAATTTACTTTGTTTACCTGGAATAAAAATTCAGGAAACTATGAAAACGGAAAACTTTTGAAGTACGATAAAGAACAGAAAAAATATATTTCAGATGTTTTTGTGTATACGGAAATAAATCAGGGAAAGTTTAAAGTAGAGGAGACAAAAAATCCTCCGGGATACACAGGAAGCTGGAGCCAGGAACTGATACTTACAGAACCGGGAACTGATAAAACATTTACTTATCGTGTAACCAATGCTCCTCTTAAAGAACACATGGTGGAAATCCGTAAGCTGGATTCTGAGACAGGAGGTTTGCTGAAAGGTGCGGAATTTGTTATTTATGAGTGGAATGAGGAACAAAAGGAGTATCAAAAAGAGGGAACAGCACTGATATACGATGAGCAGAGGGAGATTTATAAAAGTCAGATCCTGAAGATCACAGACAGTAATCAGGGAAAATTTCGAATAGAGGAAACAAAGAACCCGCAGGGGTATCAGGGAGAATGGAGTCAGGAAATTGATCTGATGAAACAGGATGTACAACTGCAGTTCTCTGTGAAAAATGATCCAATCCCCAAAAAGTACGGAACTGTGCATATCAGAAAAAAGGATGCCATTACAGGAGAGAAGCTGAAAGGTGCGGAATTTCAGGCTTATGCATGGAATGAAGCAGCAGGAAGCTATGAAGAAAAAGCAGTTCTTTTTAGCTATGAGGAAAAAGAACAGTGTTACACATGTTCTGAGCTGGAACTTACGGATGAAAATCAGGGGAAATTTATGATAAAGGAAACCAGAGTTCCACAGGGGTATCAGGGAAAATGGGAAAAGGAAATCCATTTGACAGAAGACGGGCAGATCCTGGAACTGGAGGCGGAAAATGAACCTGTTCAGCTTCTCACAGGACAGATCACAATTATTAAAAAGATCCTTGAATCAGAAATTACCTGGGCGCATGGAAATCCTACGTTTTCTTTTGTGATCGAGGGCACGGATATTCGCGGAAATAAACGGAAATATGAAGATTCTGTTGTTTTTATGCAGGATGCATATCAGGTGGACGGAAATGGTTATGCGCTTTTGGAGGTGACAGTTTCCAATATTCCCCTGGGAACTTATCAGGTATATGAAAAGCCGGTGCTCCGTTACTATCTGAAAAAAGCTCAGGCAAACACCTCCAACGTGGAGATTATAAAGGGCAGGGAACCTGCATATGGGGTGGTTCCGGTAGATATTGCATATGGAACTGTCAGCCTTGATCAAGATCATCAGAAAGCTTCTATAACCTTTTATAATCGGAAAAAACGCTATGACGGATATTCTCATAACAGTCTGGCAGAGAATACACTTCCCGTTATAAAATCACAAAGCTAAAATAATTTTTACTCTCATACAGAAGGGCGGGGCTGAGGTACTGTTCCGATGTCCTGTCCTGCAGAAAGGAAAAGACGAAAACCAGACAAAGAACCGGGAGCTGCTTTTTCGTTTTTCTGCATCTGCTTGCATATTCGCGGAGTGTTTTTATTTACTGGAAAGACTTGTATAAAATGTACTACTTTCCTGTTTCCTGATAAACAAAAAAGATTTCCGAAATCTCGGAAATCTTTCATTCTTAAATATAAATCGGGGCAACAGGATTTGAACCTGCGACCTCGCGGGTCTCAACACGTATTCAAAACCCTTGATTTTAAAAGCTTTTCAGGGTATAGGTAATCAAAAGTAATCATTTTGGTAATCAAAATAATTTTACTAATAAGGAAAAGGAGGAAAATCTTGTATGTATGATAAATAAAATATCGAATTTTGTAGATCGCCTATGGCGGTTATTTTTTTGCTTTTTTATTATAATTGTTATATAATATATGCAAGAAAGGCGGTGTAAATATGTACGAAGGATTTCATACAGCGGAGGACGTTATGAGAGAATACCTAATAAAATCCATCTTCTAATCTGGAAGAGCTGCAGAAGCTTCTGGATCAAAGAAAAGCAGATGTTATCCAGGAAAAGCGGATCAATAACGGAGAATTTACGAAAGTAGCCAAAGAGGAAGATGAATATTACAATAAATTTTAAAAATTCTAAAAATGGATTTTTATTTCACTGCCTATAATTTATCCACTAAAGACATTTGAATTGATTTTAGATACAAAAATTATAACGTGGATAAAGGATTGCGAGAAAGAAAAAACGAGTCAGATTGAAAACATAAGCAATAATCCAGAAAAAAGAAAAGCCGCCAGAGATCAATAAAATCTTTGACGACTTAAAATATCTTTTTTGCGGCGTTAACGATGGGGGAATTCAAGAGCTTTTACAGACCGCCGCGCATCTGTTATATACAATCTATCATAAATAGAACAAAATGTCAAGCGAAATTTTTTAATACATGGATTGACTTCTGACGGATCTGATGATATGATACAGACAACGAGGGGCGAGGAACTCAAAGGAGTAGACAAATCGTACTTTGACAAATGAATAATTATACATGATATGCAAATAAGCAGACTAACCGAAACTTCGGAAGGTCTGCTTTTATTGTGCAAAAATACTATATTTTACCCCTATAATTATTTACTTTTACTATTGACATTTATTATATATTATACTACTTCTTTAGATTCTGAGCCCTGAGTTAATTACTATAAATTATATATATCGCGCGCGTAATATATATTTAATATATATATATAAATTATTAATAGGGTGTATATTATACGTTAAAATTATTATTGACAGATAACTGATACTGTGGTATTGTTTAAATCAATTAAACAAAGTTTGTTCGCATGATGAGAGCTAGAAAGCCTCTTGAAGGAATCTAACTGGTTGGACACGATCCGTAAAATAGGCCAGTCGGGAGAGCTTACAAGGCTCTTTTTTTATTGTTTTTTAGGAGATACGGGAGAAATGGCAGAAAGAAAATGTAATTTTGATTGTATATACCTGGATGATTCCGGGGAGTGTGAAGTTGTGGAAGTGGAGTGTATCGGGGATATGTGCGAGAACTGGAGGTGCTGCCAGAACTGCACCAAAACAGAAGAATGTGACAATGTAAAATATTAATGTTGTAAAGTGTGGTGAAAAGATGAAAGATAATACAGTTAATGTAAATGGTATTGATGTTTATTTGCATGATATTTATTATTACTCAGATAAATACATTGCGGAAGAATTAGAACTATCTAAAGATGATCCAGATTATAGACAGATAGTAGCTGATAATTTTGTAAGTATGATTTTGTATATACATGACAATATACAGAAACCTAGTAATGATGATATTAAATTATTAGATGATATATTTAATATATATATAAGATTGTGCAGTAAATATAGAGTATTACCTACACTGGAATGTTTTAGCTTCCTGGTTGGAGTGGAGAGAAGGACCTTTACAGATTGGAGTAATGGTAAGACGCGAAGGTCTACGCACTCCGACACGGTCAAAAAATGGTTTGATACTTGCAAGAGTTTTACAGTAAATCGGCTGAGCAATCAGCGTGGGACAGATGCAAACCTGATCTTTGTAGCAAAGGCTGCTTATGGTATGGCCGAAGCAGTACCGACACAGCCGGCAGAACCACAGGGCATCCCACAGCAGAGCCGAGAAGAGATTGCGGCCAGACACGCCGGATATATTGGGGCAAAAGAGCCAGAAAAGCCGGAGATATAGGAATAAAATGTAAAAAATAGCAAGGTAAATTTTACATTCAAAAATTATTGTTTTATTTGTGCAATATGACGGGAGAAAAGAGACGTGCAGATATTGGAAACAGGATGCGCCTTGTCAACAGCACCTCGGGTAGGGGTCTTATATAGGGGTATCGGCAGCTGGGGTAACCCCCTCAAATTCCTGAAAATACAAAAAGGACTTTTTCATACATGGGAGAATAAACATGGTAGTTGATATTACAACAAAACGAACATTTAACGCTGACATAGAACCAGAAGAAGCGTTCAGAATTACTTGTAAAACACTTTCAATGGATTTTATCTTGAATGATGATCCAGATTATTTTGTAACCAAAGATGCTTCTGGGCAGAATATAGTTTGCAAGGGTACAAATGGAAAAGTTAAGATTGTAGACGATAGAGGGGATTTGTTTATTGCCTTGTGCAATGTGGCGGTAAACATGTTTCCGAATGTGAGTTTTAGAAATGCGGATTTCATTTACGGAAACCAGTGATTCAGATTTTTCTCCAAAAAATAAAAAAGGCTTTCCCAAAAGAGAAAACCTTAAGATATTATTTTTTGGAAATTGTATAAGTTACTTCCGGGTTTGGTTGGATGACGAGTTTGCAGTCGAGAATATCAAGTATTTTGATTAACTCATCAACGGTGTACGAATCCCTAAACAGTTTATTTGTAAATGATTGGGGTTTTATTCCAAGCAGTTCAGCCATCTGGATATTATTTAATCCTTTGGACTTCATAAGATCTTTAATGATTTCAGATACCATAAAATTACCTCCTAACAAAAGTATAATTTGAAAAGAAATAAAAGTCAAGAATTATACTCACTAAAGCATTGACAAATACTCATAAAAGAGTATAATAATAGTGGATGATAACATATGGGAGGTATTACAAATGAAAATCGGTTATGTGAGAGTATCAACGGTAGAGCAGAATGAAGATAGGCAGCTGAAGGGATTGGAAAAATTCGGAATTGACAAATGGTACATTGAGAAGGTATCTGGGAAAAATACGAACAGACCAGAATTTCAGAAAATGATATCGGAAGTAAAAGAAGGCGATGTGGTTTATGTCCACGCACTTTCAAGACTGGCAAGGAACGCAAGAGATCTGCTTAACATTCAATATGAATTACAGGAAAAAGGCGTTGATTTGGTCAGCAATAAAGAGAGTATTGATACCGCTACACCAGTAGGAAGAGCTTTCTTTGGGATGTTAGCAGTTATGAATCAGTTTGAGCGTGAAATCATGCTGGAACGACAGGCAGAGGCAATCGCAGTCGCAAAAGAAAAGGGGACTTACCGCCATAGAGGGGACAAGAAAATAGACGTTGAGTTGTTCAATGAAAATTACAGTCTTTATATTGACGGAAACTTAACCAAAGTGGAATTTGCAAAGCGTATGAATTTGTCTAGACCAACATTAGACAAGGTAATCAAAAAAAGGGAGGATGGGGAGATATGAAGAAAAGAAGGATAAATGTTAAACATTCTCAAATATTTGATTACTGGAAAGACAAGGCAATTACGAGAGATGGAAAAATTGTTCCATACGATGATATGTCTGTCGAAGCGATATCAATTGTATTTGATTGGGGAGAGCCTAGATGTTGGGCTTGCGGAAGAAGTATAGAAAGAGTGTTTGATTATGCCACATACGAAAAATATTTATTATCTGATTTTAGGAAGATTTGGGATTATGCAGAAGTATCAAAGACTTTAAATAAATGCCATATTATTCCGCATAGTGTTGGAGGTTTAGACGTACCAGAGAATTTGTTTTTACTCTGCGAAGATTGCCATATAGAATCTCCAGATACTGAGAACCCAGAAAACTTTTTTAGATGGATATATCGTAGAAAAAAATCAGAGCCAAGCGCAAACGGTTTTTCAATTTCACAAATGAAAGACGATTTCTTGTATTGGTGTGCTGAAAAGAGGAAAAATCCTTATACAGTTAAACCCGAATATGCGAATCCAATAGAACATGGAGGGATATGTTCTCAATCATCATTAGTTATGGCATTGGTAGATACTTGTGATTCCATATAAAATAAAAGCCTATTATAGCAGATACATCAGCCAAAACCTCACATGAGGTCAATTCCACAAAAGAGGGCTTCAGCCCATAATCTACAAAAGAGAGCAATTCGCTCATAAAATCCAACTTAAAAAATTTTTTCAAAAAATAAAAAAGAGGTCGTATGTACGAAGTAAGCAAATATTCATTCTCGTGTCCAGTATGTGGGGAAAAGTTCTGTATAAAGGGGAACTGGTGGAATCAAGTGATACTTCATCATGTTTTAGACTATTTGTATAGACTTCATTTGACGAAAAGGCATCAAATATCATTTGATAAGAAGTTTTTGATAGAAACCTTGATATGGATCCCACTCATTATCCTTCAAATTTTGGATATTCCATTGCAGGTATTGAGGAAAATATTATGAGCCTAGATAAGTCTATCCAGTCCGGTCAAGAACATCGTAAGCCATATTCTGGAACAAAAGCCATTGACGCTACTTGCCGGAACCATGGTAGTTGCGAGTGGTGTCATGGAAACCGGATTTATAAAAACGAGAAAAGAAATCTGGCATCGGAGCAGAGATTAAAAGAATTTAACCAGGGAAGCTGTAAATGGCGTGATGATTTCACATGGATCTGCTTTAATGGCGATTCTGAAAAATGTGCCGATGTTGCAGATAATGATTACTGTAATGAGTGCAGATTGTTTGAGGAGAAAGAAAATGAATAAGTTGGATATGTCAAAAGAATATAGCACCAGGTTCGATGAGCTTCGCAGGAATCGAGTTGAAGTAAGCTATTATAAATATGGTTCAGCGTACCGGAACTTCGGAAGAGGGAATGTACAGGCAATTCCAACTCTAGAAAGATGCTTACAAAAATACAAAGAAACAGGAAATACGGAGTTTTTAGTGGATGGAGCAAATTATTTGATGTTCGAATTTATGTTTCCTCAGCATCCAAAATCACATTTTCGGGCAACAGATAGTTCGGAGAGTGCTGGTATTGTCGGAATGAGTGTGAATGAAATGGAGAGGTTTAAAAATGAATAGTGATATCAAAAGCGCAATGATAAAAATTAGAAATGAACTTCTGAAGCACGAAGAATTATATCAAGGATTTGTTTCGAGTATTTCCAGCGCATTAAAAGTTCATTGGTGCTGCGGACTTCCGTTTGATCCAGAGGAAGATGTTGCAAAGAAAATTTTGGATTATGTGATAGGAGGAGAACATGAAGAAAAAAAGTAATGCGGCGGCAACGTTAGCGATTATATTACTTGTACTATTAGCAACTGGCGTTTCATGGGGAGTAACCTGTGGACTGGTAAAATTAATCACCATGTGTTTCGGATTGGAATTTAGTTGGGGAGCATCTACTGGGGTTTGGCTTCTGTTTGTACTCTTTAACTGGATGAGAAAGTCAAATAAGGAGTAGGATATGTACGCATTTAAAATTGTTACGACAACGTTAAACATTCTTATAATGGTGATAATCTTGTGGTTTATGAGTAGCCTTGACTGGAAAAAACACAAAGCAAGTATTATCGGATTTTCATTTATGCAAATCGTGTATTTGATGAATATGTTCTGTATGTGGAGATGAAGATATTTGCCCTGTCAGGCTATGAGTTCAGAAGAGAATGGCTGCAAAGAAAAAGCACAATGGGGTATGCGGAGAATATAACTGGGAATATCCGCAGTAAAGGAGAAAAATGTTGATTTTTTACTTTGGGATTTTCCAATTTGAAAAGTGTTGGGAGATAATATCTCAGCCGGAAGAATTGGTTGAATTTATAAAACCAAAACCACCGTCTGTCAGAGATAGGCTTGGGGTTGCTTATGTGGCGGATCGGTCGAGACATCCAGTTTAGATGGAGCCTGAATTGATGAAAATAGAATAGATTGAATATGAATAAAACCCCGAATTTCTATAAGTAATTGGTTCAGGCGTAAATTTAAAATAATTTGAATTTATAGCAGCTAAAAGGAATCGGCGGTATAAATCACCGCCGATTTAATGGGGTATCGCCAAATGGTAAGGCACAGGATTTTGATTCCTGCATTTCTGGGTTCGAGTCCCAGTATCCCAGTTCAGTTATCTTTTTTAGATAACTGCCAATGACTACCTCCTAGCGGAATGCTGACTAAAGGTGCGTCACAAGTGCCGGGAGGTTTTGCATTGGAGCCTAGGTAATCTAATGTGATGCTTGCCGGAGCAATCAAACCGAGCCTGGACTTGCATACTTCATGGGATGCCCAAGATGGTGTATGCACGAGACAAAGTTGTGGGTACGAGCGTTAATTAATCTTTATCTTTAAAAAGAGAAAACCCTCTAGTGCCAAGGCATAGCACGAAAAATATGTTGCTAACGGCAGAAATGCCGTTTAAGCAGGGAAGGTGATGTGGTACGTTGCACCTGGCTTATATCCAGCGATTGTGGGTTCGATTCCTACTCCCTGTACTTTTCCATATAGCAAGGCAACTTATAGCTGCTGACGAACCTTGCAAAAAAACTTTTCCAGAGAGATAAAACCATGGGCCGTGAGTAGCAGTAGTCGGTGATTCTGGAATGTTTCCGGAAGTAAATTATTAGCGCCATCACCTTTGTGGGTTGAAGATGAACAAGTGGTTTTATAAGGGAATAATATCAAATAGTCGCCTAACAGGTTAAGGCATGGTGCGTACAGCCATATTAAGGTTCGAGTCCTTACTATTTGAATTTGTCGTAAGTCGATGCATAAGTCGTGCTAATTATATGGCAACGATCACATGGATAAGCAACTTGTGATTTGCGGGACGCCGGACTTATATCGCAGACAAAGCATCAACAAAAAGACATAGTATATCCGGTTGCCATGTAGCTCAACTGGGAAAGCAATCTATAAAAGATATGTTGGTGGTTCGATTCCGCCCATGGCAATTAGGCTTTGTGTAATGAGCCAATAATCAATGCATATCCGTGGAGGGAGAAAAAGGCAGGCAGCGCCTTACTATAGTCGGCTCGGCTCCGGCGCACGGATTATTATTTTTTATAGGAGATAGTAAAATGACAGAGGTTGAAAAATTAAAAAAGGAAATAGAGAACCTTAAAACTGAATTAGAAAAAGAGAAAAACTGCTATTTTAAAATTGATGAAAACTTTTTTTATATAAAAGTAAGAGAAGCAAATCTGTTGAAAGAAAATCAAAAACTACAATATGAATTAAATCGTATGCAGGAAGAAAATACTCGTTTAGAAAAAGAAAATGAAGACATCCAGAATATCCATACACAGATGTGCAACGATACAAAATATGAAATCCGGGAATTAAAATCAGAAATCGAAAGATTGAGGGAAAAGTGCGGAGAGGTTCCGTGTGAAGGTTGCGATTGTTCATGTGACAATAAAGAGATTGAAGCATTAATTTACGAACTTCAAGATCAACACCAGCAGGATTGCATCCGATACAATGATATGAGGACAGCGTTTCTGAAAACAGTTGATGAGTTAGCTTTGTTGCGGAAACATTTCGGAGTGGGACAGTAATGTATATATATGAATCACACATATGGACAATCAAGAAATGATTGAAGCAAGCCCTCTTGATGATATGGAACTTGAATTAAATCTGAAAGATATAACACCTGTAGACGGATTGACAACGGATGATTTATTTCTGATTTTGTTTTGTGGGTGCGATATTGAGAAAGTAAAACAGAATAATTGGCGTAAAATGCACGGGATTCCTATGAGGAGGAAGATAAAGTGAAAATAGCTAATAAAGAAATCAATGACGAATGCCAATATTGTGGAGAAGTTCTCCAGTGTGAATTATTTAGACAGGGACATGGGATAAAACAGGAACGTTGTAACATTACAGAAATGCTGAAATGCCAGTTTAGGCATAAAGAGGAGAGGAAAAAGACAGAATGAGCATGACAGAAGTAATACAGGAAATGTCTGGACGGGATTTCTCGGAATTTATGAACGTTCCGACATGGAACGGAGAAGCAGAAACAAAAAGATTTAATGACGGACTTTGGGTAATCTGCCCTTTTTGCCAAAAAAAATTGATTAAGATTCTTCCGGATACGAAGATACATAAAATGCCGTATATTTGTAAGGCAAGTAAATGTAAACAGACTTTTATTGTGAATGTGGAGTGAACCGTTACCAGAAATGAAAAAAGTGGAGGGATAAACGATGTTAAAATGCAAAATTTGTGGAACAGAGTTTCCTGCGATCAAAGAAAGCCATTATGTGGCAAGAGAGAATGATGTAGTTGGTGGGCTGAGCCAGTCCTTAAATGGTAAAGAAGAAAAGAAAACATATGATTGTTTTGATTGCCCTATGTGCGGTTGCCAAGTGATTGCACAGGAAAGAAAGAAAAGATTGAACGTGTAATAATTTTTTACAAGTTGGGAGGAAATATGAAATTTCTGAAAATACTGTTTTGTAAGAATGATTATGAATACGAATATTTACACATGGTATATGGCGGTATGGCTAAATTATATCGTTGTACCTGTAAGAAGTGCGGAAAGGTGGTATACAGGATACATGAGCTTGCTTTTCTTTGATACGGAGTTTACCGGACTCCGAAAAGACACAACACTTATCAGTTTGGGAATCATTTCTGATAATGGGAAAAGGTTTTATGCAGAGTTTAATGATTATGATGAAAGTCAGTGTGATGAATGGATTAAAAATAATGTGATTAATAATCTTCATTTAGGAGGAATGGGAGACGGAATATCTGACATAGATGAAGAGCCAGCTGGAATTATGGTTAGAGGAAATAAAAACTATGTTTCGAAAGAACTAAAAGAGTGGATTTCACAATTCGACTCCATTCAATTTGTTTCCGATGTATGCCACTATGATTTTGTTCTTCTGATTGATTTGATGACTGGCGGTAAAACAGCATTGGATTTGCCTGACAATATTTATGCGGTGTGCTATGACATAAATTCTGATATTGCAAGACATTATGGAATTTCCGATAGAGAAGCCTTTGACAAGTCCAGAGAGGAAATCGTTTCAGAATTATGCGGCCATGAAGTTGACGGAACAAAGCACAATGCATTGTATGATGCGGAAGTAATTAAGGCAATTTATTATGAAATAAAACAATAAATATTAAAGTCGCAAGAGCCATTAGAGAGCCGGACTTTCCTAAGCAAAAACAGGGAAGGAGGCTCTTTTTTAATGCTCGAAGGAAGTATGGAATGGTACAGAGGACTATTCCAACAAATCATAAATGACGGAATGAAGAACAAAGTTAACCAGAGAGATTGTCTGGACTTGCTTCTGAATATGAGAGAGGATTTTGCTTTATCTGAAAACAAGGAAATCCGTGACTATGCCATGAAAATCAGCAAGTACGCACATGAGATGGCTGCTTATATGGCGGCTCAGACAGGGAGCGGAGAATTCGATGATTTTTACTGGAAGTATTTGCTGTTGGAAGCACAAAACTATCAGGTAGACAGCGGATTGCTTTATCTCGAAAAAAACAGACTTCCAAAAGAACGGTTTTATGAACCAAGACGGGAAGTGTTCGTAAAACATCAGATTATACAGAGCTTGCAAGATTTAATGGATGATGAATTGGATATATTTGGCTTGAGTGTCCCGCCCGGATGCGGAAAATCCACACTTGAAGATTTTTTTCTTTCACTTGTCGGAGGGTGGTTTCCGAACGATTTCAACCTTTCATCAGCACATAGTAGCATTTTGACCCGTTCCCTTTACGATGGGGTACTTGAGATTATCAATGATCCGGTGGAATATACATGGCATGAAATTTTCCCAACAGTACAGCTTACCAATACCAATGCGAAAGAAACAACTGTAAACCTTGAAAGAAATGGACGATTTAAGACGTGGACATTCCGGTCTATAGACGGTTCTCTTACAGGTGCTACCCGATGTAATAGATTTCTTACAGCTGATGACCTTGTGTCTGGTATTGAAGAGGCATTGAACAAAAACCGATTAGAAACCCTTTGGACAAAGGTTGTCAACGATTTACGTTCCAGACGATTAGAGGGGTGTAAAGAAATTTATATAGCGACTAGGTGGTCGGTACACGATCCAATAGGTAAGCTACAACAACTTTATGAAGGGAATCCAAAAGCTAAATTCATAGCTATTCCAGCTTTAGATGAAAACGGAGAAAGTAACTTCATGTTTACTGTAAATGGGTTCTCTAAGAAATATTTTATGGATGCTAAAGAGTCTATGGATGATATTTCTTTCAACTGTTTATATCAGCAGCAACCGATTGAAAGAGAAGGATTGCTTCTCCCTGCATCTGAGTTGAGAAGATTTTTCTTTTCAAAAGATCAAGTACCAGAGAAACAAATGCAATTTACTATTTTTCCGGATAGAGAACCTGACGCCATATGGGGAATATGTGATACAAAAGATAAGGGAACAGACTTTGAATCATTACCAATTGCCTATCAGTTTGGAGAAGATTTTTATATTCCGGCAGTGGTGTTTGATGATAATACAGACTACGATACCTTAGACAGGAAAACAGCGGACATAATTATTGAGCATAACCCTCATAAGATGAGGTTTGAGTCAAATCAAGCCGGAGGACGTATTGCAGACAATATCGAAAAAATGGTTAAGGGAAAATGTAGGACAAGTATTGAAACGAAATATACTACAGCGAATAAAGAAACCAAAATACTGGTTAATGCAGACTGGATCAAAAAACATTGCCTCTTTTTAGAGCCAAGTCTTTACACGCCGAAATCCGATTATGGATTGTTTATGGGGAACGTTTGCAGCTATACAACAAAAGCAAAAGTGCCTCATGATGACGGAATAGATTCACTCAGTATGTTGGCGGAGTACGTGCAAGATATGTTTGGAAGAAAAGAATCCAGAATCATAAAAAGTCCCTATTAGGAGGTAGAACATTGAAAAAGCGAACCTTAACATTACAAAAATATGGAATATCGGCAAAAAGATATAAAGAACTCTGCGGATTCTGCGAGCAGTACCCGGAATGGAAAGAAGAACTTATGGAATTGGAACCATCAGCAAAATCACAAAGAGTAGACGGTATGCCGTTTTCGCAGACAAACAATACCAGTGACGAAACATCTGAACTTGCGATTAAAAGAATTGGAATACTAAAGAAAATCCAGTTGATTGAAGAGACTGCAAAAGCAGCTTCCCCAGAGATGTGGGAGTACATAATCAAATCGGCTTGCTATGAACAACCATTTTGGTATCTTCGGGATATTTCAAAAATACCCATGAGTGAATCAGCATTTCTAGACCGAAGACGGTATTTTTTCTACCTTTTAAGTAAAAAGCGGTAAAAAGTGAGTTCCTAGGGGGCGCTAATTTAAGATATAATAGTATTGTAAAAAAAATGAATTGAAGCATTTGGAGGAATCCAGGTGCTTTTCTTTTTGGGAGAAATCATGGAAAAAACAGAAAGAAGTAAAGAAAAGGACAGGTTAAGAACCGAAGGTAAAATATGGGTTGATGAGCATACACCGTTTGAAAAAAGAACAACTGGATCTGGTTTGACTTTTTCAGGCAAATACAAAAACAGGATGTGACTGGTGGTGACGTTATGGGTTTGCTTGGCAGACAAAAAATATATACAGATGTAGAAAAAATAGATAAAAATAATGTGGTTGATGTTTTGCAAAAAGCTTATGCAAAGCATAGGCAGAATGTATTGGACATTCAATACCTCATAGATTACGAACGTGGAGAACAGCCACTTAAAAGACAAAAAACAGTGAGAGCTGATATTGACATAAAAGTCAATTCAAGTTTACCGAATTATATTAAAAAGTTCAAAAAGGGATATAACTGGGGAAGTCCAATCCTTTTAGTCCAGAGAGGAAATAAAGAAATTCATAACACCGATTCGAATACGGATGATTCTGGAATTTCCGGATTAAATGAAATCCTTAAAAACGGGGAAAATATTTCATTTAAAGATCAACAGATGGCAGAGTTCATTGAAATTTGCGGAATTGGTCATAGAATGATTGAACCAAAGACGTTTTCAAAAGAAATCAATGAAGTTCCAGAATCGCTTGTGAATATTTACACATTGGATTCAAGATTTTCCTTTATGGTATATCAAAATGGCCCAGGTCAAAAAGAAATGATGGGCGTATCGTATACGAAAAGGTCTGGAAAGAACTATTTTACCTGTTTTACAGATACAGAAAGATTTGAAGTTGAATCAGGAGAAATAAAGAGGCATACGGTAAATATTCTTGGAGAAATACCTATCGTAGAATACGAACGTTCAGTTGACCGGACAGGATGTTTTGAAAGAAAGATTAAAGAGATTGATGCTTTAAACATCTTGGAATCGGATTTTACAAATGACGTCAGTCAAAGAACTCAGGAAATGTGGTGGGGAGACAATATTGATTTTAAAGAAGACGAAAAGACGGGAGAACCATTAAAACCAAAATCTGGTGACTGGATTCTCACATACAGTTCAGATGGAAAAGTCGCTAAAATTGCTCCACTGTCCAGTACATTTGACGGAACAAGTACATTAAATGCGATTGGACGTCTAAGAACAACAATTCTCCAAGATTGTTATGTACCAATCCAGTACGAAAGTTCGGGCGGTGGTTCCACAGGCACGGCCACAGATATGTCTTCCGGTTGGAGTGCTGCGGAATTAGATGCGTTGCAAGAGCAGCAAATGACAGAACGTGGAAAACGAAAAGAGTTATCTTTAATACTCAAAGCCATTAAAACTGTTCCGACAAGAGCTTTACCGGAGAACAGCCCGATAAGAATGGTTCATAACAGTGATTGCGACTTTCATTTTAGCCGAAGACGCAATTATGACCTGATAAACAAAGCAAATTTCCTTGTTCAGCTTGCAAACATCGGAGTTAGCGGTCAACACCTATTTAAACAGTCCGAAATTTTCCCAGATCCGGTTCAGGCATGGATGGATTCAAAGGATATGTTTGAAGCAATTCAGAAATCTAAAATTTCCGAAACATCATCATCTGACACTCGAATTTCATCTGATGGTTCAGACCAGACAGGAAACAGCCCGATTTTAGATGGGATAAACACAAGCAACAGTAAACAGGTGATTTGATATGTTTGAGCATATGACATTTGACGAACTGAATAGGATTGTGGGCAAGAATAGGAGCGAACCATATCAAACCTACTTTGGCGAAATGGATTTGACCGAAGAAGAAATTGAAGAACGTATTGTGCTGGCTGAAAAGTTGGAAGAAAACTTTCTTTTTGTATTAGCTCTTTTATTTACGATGGTGCAATACAATTCCGTGAATTACGAACAGATAAGGAATAGATTTGAAAAAAGCTATTTAAAAGCTATTGGTGGAACAATTGTAGCCGATGACTACATAAACCAATATATAAGAAATTTTTCTTACGAGATAATTGATTCAACGAAAACCCATGCGGATGATATGTACTACTATTCATCCGACAGGGCTATTTTTATGGCTGAAAACGAATCACTTAGCTGTTGGAATCATCAGGATTTTGCAGACGCAATAAAATCCGGAAAAAGAAAGAAACAATGGATGGACGTACGGGACAAAAAAGAAAGAGAAACGCATTTACAGGTTGGAAGAACAATTAAGCCTATTGATCAGCCTTTTGTTGTCGGAGGCTTTCTTATGCAGCATCCAAAAGATACTTCGTTAGGTGCGAATAGTTCTCAAATTGTTAATTGTAGATGCACAATTAAATATTTTTAGTTAATCAGCACTGGGGAAACCTAGTGCTTTTTATACGTCAGAGAAGACGTTAAAACACAAACGTTCAGAGAAGAACGGAAACCAAACACAAAATAATAGCTGAGAGAACAGCTTTGAAAAACACAGAAAGGTAGGAAAGAACATGAAGTATATGAACAATCACTTTGGAAAGAACAGAATCCCAATGAATTTACAGATTTTTGCCGAATCTGGAGAGAGTAAAGGTGGAGAAAATGGAGAAACAGATGGGGAAGACGGAACCGGTGGTGACAAACCTACATATGAACAGCTTGTAGAAGAACTGGCAAAAGCCAGAACCGAGGCATCACAGGCAAACGCGGATAAAGAACGGTTTAAAAATTCCGTAGACAGATTGACTCGACAGAATGGAGAACTCACAAATCAGGTTCGTGAGCGAATGAGCGCAGACGAAAAAGCCGCGGCTGAAAAAGCAGAAGCAGAAGCAGCTAAAGATGCAAGAATCCAGGAACTGGAATCAAAGTTCCGCCTTATGGATTATAGCAAACGGTTTATGGGAGTTGGCATGGATGAAACATCAGCTACGGAACTGGCAGGACTGACCGGAGAGATTGCAGAACCAGATAAGTTCTTTTCTACACTGGATAAATTTGTAAAAGCAACAATCAAAAAAGCCGGAGAAGATTCCGTGGAAGCTCTTATTAAAAGCAATCCAAGCATCAAAGCAGGAAACGGAGACGGCGGCGGAGAGTCCTTGGCTGTTAGAAAAGCAAAAGAACTTTCCAGAGGTAACAGAACAGTAAATCAGGACATTCTTAAAAATTATATGTAGGAGGAATGATGAATGGCAAGAGGAGATATGAAGATTGACACTCTGGCGGTTAACGCAGAGGAAGAAATTCTTAACAGAAAAGAATTTCAGGCAGTAGCAAATACAGTAGATTTTGCAGATGTTTCAGATATTGCAGCTAATGGATTAAAGGTAGTAAAAGCAGGAACCCCAGTTGACAAGGATGGAAAACCTGTGAAGTCTACGCCATGGGCAAATTCAGTAGGAATTTTGCTCCACGATGTATATGAGGATAGGCCACAAACAGCAGTTTTAAAACAGGCGTATATTCATGTAGCCAGAGCGCAGAAAAATAGCGGACTCACTTATGACGGAGCACTTGCAGCCGCTCTGAATTTGGCAGGATGCAGGATTGTATTTGAGGAACCGGTGATTCTGGCTACCGTCGGTGGGGCGTAAGCAACAGTACCGATTAAAAAAATGAAATTTAATTGCTGACCTCGAATAATTGAGAGGTAGAAAGGATTGGTAAAATGAGATTAACAGATGTATTTTCCGCAGAAGCGGTAGCAATCAGACAGACTTCCGACGCAAGCAATCGGATGCCATATGTTGGACAGGCTTTCTGGCCGAATAAAAAGAAAATGGGAATCGACTTAAAGTGGATTAAAACACACAAGGGGCTTGGTATTGCCCTGAAGCCATCTGCACTTGATTCCCTGGCAACCATCAGACCGAGAAAAGGATTCGAGGCTATCACTCAGGAGATGCCGTTTTTTCGTGAATCCATGACAATTAAAGAACAGGATTTAGCAGAAATCCAGAGAGCGCAGGAATCAGATGACCCGTATCTGAATGAAGTTTTGGAACATATTTTCAATGATGCGGATGAACTGGTTATGGGTGCTGATATTTCTGTTGAGCGTATGAGAATGAATCTTCTTGCACCGCTTAATGGAGAAATGAAACTTACTATTGGAATGGCTGACAACACTTTGTACAGCTATAATTATGATGCAGATAGTAGCTGGAAAAAATCAAATTATCTGTCTATTGATTCTGAAGGAGATAAGTGGAGCAAAACAGAAACATCTAAACCACTCAACGATATTCAGAAAGCAAAAGATTCACTTGCAGCTAATGGTGTAATTGCTACATATGCAATGATGACAACAAAGACGCTGAATTATTTGGTGGAATCTAGTCAGATTAAAAGTGTATTTATTACCACATCAGGAAAACCAGTTGATTTTATTGATACTGAAATGGTTAAAGAGTTATTCAAACGTAAAACTGGTCTAACACCGATTATTAACGATAAGAAGTTTACGGATTACGATGGAAAGCAGAAAGGATTTTTCCCGGATGACTATGTTTCTGTAATTGGAGCAGGAACACTTGGAAATACATGGTATGGTGTAACCCCAGAGGAAAGAACTCTTCTCGGAGATCCGAAGGTTGATGTATCTATTCTTGATAGCGGAGTTGCGGTTGCTGTACAGACAATCTATGGACCGCCGGTACAATATTCTACAACTGCATCACAGATTGTACTTCCATCTTATGAAGGAATGGACAGCGTATACGTTATAAAAGTTGCTTAAGGAGGCAGTGTTTACATGATATATGACCATGTAGTAAAAATAAACGGAGAATATTACCAAGCAGGCGAAGAAGTACCAGAACTAAATCAAGATACAATAGAGAGTTCTGAATTTAATTCAGAAATCAACGAAACAGAACCTGTTAAAAGAGGAAGACCAAGAAAAAGTTGAGGTGACAATCTATGGAAGAACTGCTTCGAGAATTAATTGAATACATAGGAGACGATTATAGCCCGGAGCATGATTCTTTCTTGCTTTTGCTTCTTTCCGATGCGCTAGACGAAGTAACTTCGGAAATGTACCCTTATGGTTTTTCGTCAAACAAAGAAGAAGAACGCATAAAAGAGCGTGCAATAAAAAAATATAAAAGTAAGATACGAAAAATAGCTCAGTATCATTACGACAAACAAGGAAGAGAAGGAGTCACTGGTTGGTCAGAAAGTGGAACGAGTGTGTCCTATGAAGACCCAGGAACTCCTTCTAGTTATTTGCGCGGAATTATTCCAATTGCAAGAGTTGTTTAAAAAAGACGGAGCGTGCCTGATTCCTCCCGATCAGGCGCAGGGGTGCTTATTAAGGAGGTTGGGGAAAGCACAGTCTTAAAAAGGGAGAAAAAACAATGAGGTGTTTGAATTATGGGATGTGAAAATAATTGCATAAATGAGCATCGTTTTACCGCACTCCAAAAAGAATTGGATACTTTAAAAGAAAAGAATTCTAATGACCATGAAAAGTTTTTCAATCGAATTGAAGAAAACAGAGAAAAAATGGTCGAATCGCAAAGCGACAGACAAAATATCAGAGAAAAACTTGACGAAATTGGAGTTGATGTTAAAACCATAATGCAGACCCCGGCAAAGCGATATGACATGATTATAACAAGTGTCTTGACCGGAGTTATCGGAGCATTGATTGGATTTATTATGAGCGGTATATTGCCGATGTAAAATATTCCACTAAAGGGAGGTTGGTGGGATGGATTTTAGTAAAAGAAATTATTACGCAGATTTTATAAAAGAAGAAGTAGATTTTTATTTAAAAGAAGCCAATTTCGATTCGCGAGAGCGGCTTCTTTTTTTGTTACGAAATGAAAAAGTTCCGATTGAAGAAGCTGCGGAAAAAATGAATTGTAGCGTAAGCACAATAAATAGAATTAACAGAACCATGAAAAAGAAAATAATAAAATCATCCGATGGATATTATCCTGGTATTTCCAAGACATGGAAATGACACTTAACTGATATGGAAAACCTCTATTTTTCTATTATAATATAGGTATAAGGAAAAAGGGAGGTAACGATATGCAACCTTATCCAACAGTACAGAATTATGGATATGGAAACAATCAATATGGTTATCAGCAACCAATAAATCCATATCAAGATAGATTAACACAGCTTCAAAATCAATACAACCAGTCAACACCATATAACCAGCCTATGGTTCAACAACTGCAGCAATTATCAATGTTAAGCGGTCAAATGGTCGGAAGCTTGGATGAAGTTAAAGGAAAAGATGTTGATTTATCTGGAAACCCCACATGGTATCCAAAAGTGGATGGTACAGAAATATATAGAAAACAGCTTCAACCAGACGGAACGAGTAAAATCCTTACTTACACGCTTTCACAGGGCGGTATTCAGGAAAATTCAAAACAAATGGTTGATACGGACATACTAAACTCTCTTTTGGGACAATTAAAGCAAGATTTAATGACTGAGATTTCTGGAATTAAAAACTTGGTTGAGTCATCAATGGCGTTGCCAGACGAATCCCCCAAAGCGCAGAGAGGAGGTAGCCAGAAATGATAAATTTACCACCTGTAATTCAGCAAAGAATGCAACAAATGATTCAACAGAAGTATGGAACGCCTGAAAATATGTTGAATGATATGAAGAAGTTTGCTGGAAATAATCCGGCGTTAAAAAATGCTTTGGATTTATTTGAAAAAGGTGATACAAAAGGATTAGAGCAAATTCAAAGCAATTTGTTTGAGCAAAAGAAAATAAATCCGATAAACATGATGCAAAACTTTTTTGGAATGAAATAAATATGGCAAATAAGCCATCTCCTCAAAATTGAGTGATTAAAAAACGCTACAATTTTGGAGCCAGCCCGGGATGTCTCCGATTTGTATAAAATATGAAGATTGGAGACAAATATTATGATGAATGGAAGTAATTATAGTCTTAGCGATATTGCCGCTGCTACAGGTTCTAATCGTGATGGAAACGGTATGTGGGGCGGAGACTGGGCTAGCTGGATAATCCTGTTCCTCATTTTCGGAATGTTCGGATGGGGTGGCTTTGGTGGTTTCGGCGGTGGCTTCGGTGGCGGAGCAAACAACCCAGGATTACAGGGTATTGCAACAAGAGCAGATATCAACGAAGGTTTTGCCCTGAATGGTATCGAGCGTTCCCTTGCCGGTATTACACAGGGAATCTGTGACAGCACATATGCTCTGAATAGTGCCATTACCAATGGTTTTTCCACAAACCAGTTACAGCTTTGTAACGGATTTAACGGTGTAAATCAGGGATTCAACGCTTTACAGGCACAGCTTGCACAGTGCTGCTGCGATAATCGCGAAGCTGTTGCACAGGTTCGGTACGACATGGCTACACAGGCTTGCGATACCAGAAACACAATTCAGAATACAACCAGAGATGTGATTGATAGCCAGAACGCCGGAACAAGAGCAATTCTTGAAAAACTCGGTCAGATGGAATACAACAACTTGAATGACAAGTATCAGGCAGCATTGTCCGAAAATCAGTCCTTAAAATTTGCAGCAAGCCAGAATGCACAGAATGCTTTCATTACTGCAAACCAGAACGCACAAACAGCAGAACTGATTCGTAGACTTGGTGCGGACTGTCCGCAGCCTGCCTACATCGTACAACCTCCGACACCGGTAAACTTCCCAGTAAATAACTGTGGAACATTTACAGGATGTGGAAATGGTTGTGGCGGTTGCTGCTAAGTAACTCACCTTATTAGAGGTTGACTAATTTCTAAGAGGTGGGTTACATATCCACCTCTTATTTGATTGAGAGGTAGAAAATATGGCTTGTAAAAATGTATGTAGAATGTGTGACCGACTTGTCATTTCAACGGCGGTATCGTTTACCAATGGAAACCTTGTTATTACGATTCCGGAAGGAAGTTACCGTAATAACTGCAAATACTGTATTGTTGTGGCACAGAAAATCCCCGACACAACAACGATAAATGCCCCTGTGGTAATTCAGATTGGAACTGGTCCGGTTCTTTATCCGGTAACAAAGCGTAACTGTGCACAGCTTACGGCTTGTGGTATAAGAACTAGAACAAAGTATTCTACGATTGTTCGCACTTCGGCAGATTCCGGAACATTCCAGCTGCTTGGAAATGCTCATTGTACACCAAATAACAATCTGGAATCCATCAACGGAGATGGCACACCGGCTCCTGCACCAGGACCGACGGCAGTAGCAAGAAAGGGGGACAAGTAGTATGCATAAAACAGCTATGGAGATGGGAAAATGGGCTTTAGAGAAAGCCAAAATCAGAGGATATGATAGCTTAACATCACAGGATTGGGATGATTTGAAAGATTGTCTGGAAGTCGTGAAAAACGCTATATGTGCCGATAAGGATTATAGAGAAGTAGAAATGATGGATGAAGAAGAGAAATATGGCGATATGGATTACCGTATGGGTTATCGCGGAAGAGACTCCAAAGGAAGATTTGTTCATCGTTCTGGAAGAGGACGTTCCGCAGGATATACGCCGTATGTTCATATGATGCCGCCTTTTATGGACGGTATGTATGACGAATATGATGGAATGATGCCGGAAGATTACCGCATGGGTTATTCTGACGGAAGAGGTGGACGTTCTGGAAACTATGGCGGTTCCGAACATTCTGAAAACGTTGGAAACCGTGGCGGTTCCAGATATGGAGAAAGCTACGATGACTATCGTAAGGCAAGGCGCCATTACACTGAAACGCATTCTGCTGAACATCAGAAAGAGATGCGTGATAAAATCAGTGAAGTCTTTGACGATATGGAAACCATTACCGCTGATATGGTAAAGGATATGTCAGTTGAGGATAAGCAGAAATACAAAGTAAAACTTCAGCAAATGATGCAGAAGATTCAGTAGGATAGAAAGGGCTTGTTGTTTTTGCAACAGGCTCTTTTCTTTATAAAAATTCAGGAGGAAACTATGCAGGATTGCAAAGTGAATATTTTTGGAACTGAGTATAAAATCACATTAAAAGAATTGAAAGATTCAGACGTTGACGGCTTCACCGATTATACGGAAAAAGCCATAGTAATACGTTCTGACAATTACAATGAGGTCGGAAACTTTGAATGGTTGCAAAAGAAACAGCTTAGACATGAATTGATTCATGCGTTTATGGCTGAAAGCGGGTTGCAAGCGAATTGGGAACACGTTCAGAAGTTTGGGCATGACGAAACTACAGTGGACTGGATTGCCATTCAGTCCCCGAAGATGTTTAAGATATTTCAAGAGTTGGATATTTTGTAAGGTGGTGGAACTATGATAGACAGTTTTTATATGAACGGCGATTTTTGGACGGTTCGTTTTGTAAGCCCGACAAATAAAATATTGGTAGACAGAACAGGTGCACTCACAATTGGCGTTTCTGATTATGGAACGAGAACTGTCTATCTGGCGAATAATCTTTGCGGAGAAAAACTGAACCGTGTATTTATTCATGAGTTGGGGCATTGCGCCTTGTTTTCCTATAATCTTCTTCCACATCTTCACAGAATGGTTAAGAAACAATACTGGATAGAAGCAGAAGAGTGGGCGTGCAATCTGATTGCTGATTATTCCGGTATAATTTTTCGGATTGCACAAGACATTATGGGGAATCGGTTTGTATGGGTTGAGCCTTATGGGGCAGAAAGGTTGGTGGCATAAAAATGAAAGCAGATAAAAATATGATTGTAGACGGTGTACTTTACAAGCCCGGAGACGAAATTTGGGATTTAGGAAGTTTTGTTGCTGTGGATGCGGTTGGAATGAAAAGGGATTATGAGGGACTATCAAAAGACATATCTAAATTACCACATTATGTTGACAGTGGAAGTAGCGCATTAACACTGGATACGTCCGAACTGTACGAGTATCACAAGCCAACAGATACTTGGTATAAATTATAAGGCGGTGATTATATGGGATTAACAGCAAAAAAGGTATATGCGGTTCTTAATGGGAAAATCAAAAAGCTAAGTGGAGATGTTTCGGGTTTAGGTACTCCGCTTTTTTACGCAGGAAGTGTTGCAACAGCCGATTTATTACCGTTATTACCGAACGCAGGTGCAGTTTATAACATTGAGCAAAAATCAATTTATGGTGAAGCTGGAACCAATGTAGCTTGGAATGGTACATTGTGGGATGCGCTTGGTCCGACTTTTGATTTATCTTTAGTTTTGACAAAAGAAGAAGCGAGTCAACAATATCAGCCGAAAGGAAACTATATTACTGATATTCCACAAGCTTCAGATACAAAAATTGGAGGGTTTAAAGCTAAGAACAGAACGACAGAATCTATTGAAGCGTCAATAGATTCAAAAACTGGAAGAGTTTACGTACCGAATAACGCAACTCCCGTAGACAACACACTAACGAAACAAAATCAAGCGGCCGATGCAAAGGTTGTTGGTGATAGACTTTCAAATATAGAAGACTATATTAATACAGTCGCAGTTCCGATGACTTGGCGAAATATCCAGAACATGATTGCGAAAGGATATCATAAAAAAGTATTCAAAATTGGGGACAAACTCACAAATACATGGTTAGACCCAAACGCATCCATGAAAGAATATAACAATCCTCTCCGAATCAATCATTTTCAGGATGGTCTGGAACTGGAAAACGGACAGTTGATTAATGGCATGTGGTTACAAACACAATACGCGCAGCTAAAAACAGTACAGTTTAGCCATCAGAGAGCATTTTTGCGTTGTCCTGATGGACTTGCGCCTGGAACTTATTATTTTACGTTTGAATCAAACTCAGGAAATAATGTAAAAGCAGGGGATGTTGTTTGCTTTACAACCACACAGCAGATTCCTGTTGGTGGTAGGGTATCTGGATGTCACGGTGCACCTGACCAAACCAAAGATAAGTGGAAAATCTACACGCATAGTGCAGATGGAAAAACCATTATCGAAACCATAACGCCTACTTTTGTTGCAAACGGCGTTGATTTAGGAATTCAGAAATTAAATTCAAGAAATGGGAACTTAAATAGTACACAGGAAATGGCTTATGGATGGAATCGTTGGAAAACATCTGCGATTCGGCAGTATTTAAACTCTGACAAGCAAAAAAATGAATGGTGGGTATCACAGGATGAATGGGATATTGCACCAGACCAGTTATCACAAATTGACGGATATTTAAAAGGGATTGACCCAGAGTTGCTTGCCGTGATTCAACCAGTAAAAATCACAACTTACGCAAACACTGTAAATGATGGTGTAGTAGCGGATGTAACCCATGACAAGGTTATTCTTCCTTCTTTGGAACAAATGTATATCGCATCGCAGATTTCAGGCGAAGGAGAAGCGCATCAGTATTATAAAGAACTCAACGGAACAGATACACCGTACAAACAATATGAAACATTTCCGGAGTTAATTACATATGCAATTGAAAATCATGCTTCAGCTCAGACCGTCCGTTTGCGCTCAGCTCTTCGCGGCCTTGCCTATTATACGTGGATTGTGAACGCGTCCGGCGGTGTCGGCAACTACGGCTACGCGTCCTATGCGATTAGGTTCTCTCCGCTTGTGTTCATCGGAACATCACTAATCTCCGCACCCACGGATGCGGAGTTAGGAGTATAAAATATGGCAGTAAATGTAGGACAAAGAAACGTAGCGGACACACCGCAAAACAGGCAACTTGATGCCTGTTGGAAAGCGAGAGAATTAGCTATCCATACAATCAAAATTTGCAATAATAAAAATATCTTTCTTCCGGAATATCAATCCGCTCTTACAGATGATATTATCCGCACAGCAAAGAATATTTTTGTAAATGTATGGACGGCAAATAATATTATAGTCAAAAGCCAGAGACTATGGGATTACAGGAACCAATATCAGCAAAAGGCGATATTAGACTGCAATAATCTCCTTGCACTTATCAGCATTGCAAGGGTTCTTTTCCATTTAAAGGGAAAGAAAGTAAAATATTGGTCTGGCATGACAATAGAAGTAAAAAACTATATTAAAAAAATGGCACGAATCTGATTATAAAAGATTCAGTAACCTGTAAACATCATGGGGTTAGGCTATTCAGACCGTCCGTTTGCGCTCAGCTAATCGCGGCCTTGCCTATTATACGTGGATTGTGAACGCGTCCGGCAATGTCAACAACAACAACGCGTCCAATGCGAATAGGTTCTCTCCGATTGTGTTATCTTTCCAGACACACGGCTATTCCATAGGAATTGTGCACTGGTACACAACAACACAAGGAGCCGAAGCCCCTGGCATTAGCCTAAATATTTACAGATGATGTGCGTGACTCAAATGAGCCTGTCAGCACTATTACATCTGCTTGATTTTGAAATGAAAAATAAAGAATATATTACAGATTTTGACCAGTTGTACGATTCTATGATGAAATGTAAAAAAGGTGTTAGTTGGAAGCCTTCTGTTAAATCGTTTGTATTAAATGATTTAGAAAATATACACCGTATGGAACGACAACTAAAAAATGGGACGTGGAAAAATGGGAAACCGCGTCCCATTAAAATTATGTATCCAAAGAAAAGAGATGGATTAAGCATATCATTCAAAGACAGAGTATACCAAAGAAGTATAAATGACAATGTACTTTATCCAGCAACCACAAAATCATTTATTTACGATAATTGGGCTTGCCAAACAGGAAAAGGCCCAGATAAAGCAAGAAAACAGGTAAAAAATATGCTTTGGAAATTTTACCAGAAATATGGAATAGATGGATATGTTTTACAGACCGATATAAAAGGTTACTATCCAAACATGAGCCATAGGGCGGTAAAAGACATTTTCAAAGAATACCTTGACGAAGAATCACATGAGATGGTGTGCGACATTCTTGATGCACAATACAAAGGAGATGTTGGATATAATCCAGGTAGTCAAATGGTACAGATAGCTGGAATCACTCTTTTAAATCCAGTTGACCATTGTATCAAAGAAACATTACGCGGAAAGTATTATGTAAGATATATGGACGATGGATGGCATTTGGAACACAGCAAAGAAAAATTGGAACAAAATTTAGTCATGATTGAAAGAAAACTAAAAGAATTCGGATGCACCCTAAACCGAAAGAAAACCAAAATAACACGATTGTCAAAAGGGTTCGTATTCCTTGGGTTTCGCTATATGGTTTCTGATACAGGAAAAATCACCATGAAAATTGTTTCAGAAAATGTGCGACATGAGAGAAGAAAACTCAGAAAGATGGTTTGTAAATCAAAACAGGGAGTCATTCCGAAAGAAAAAGTAGATGAGTGTTATTCGTCTTGGAGGAATCATGCATCAAAAGGAAATGATAAGAAAACCGTGTTAAAAATGGACAAATATTATAAATCATTATGGAGGGATGAAAATGCCAAACTTAATCAGACGAACCATGTCAGTCAAACAGGAAAAAAATTTTGAGAATCTTCAAGCAACGGCTAAAAACGCTGTGGAAATTATAAATCAGCAAAACAAAATAATTGAATCCGTGATTCAATTTCCAGAAATCACAGACGAACAGGCGGTTACTTTTAAATCCATGTATCCACAATGGGAAGATGTGATTGGTCAGACGGTCAAAAAAGGATTCAAATTTCAGTACGAAGATATTCTTTATAAAGTTATTCAGGAATCTATGACTATTCAAGAAGAGTGGATTCCAGGGCAGGGAACATCCGCAATTTATTCCCAGATTGTTGAAGAGTCCGATTCTGGCACAAAAGATAATCCGATTCCAGTTCCAGAAGATGTGACCTCAAATTCATTTACATACGTAATGGGAAAGTATTACATAGAAGATGGGGTGATTTATAAATGCCAAAGAATGGGTGATGAAGACGGGAAAGAATATTCATTCCCGTATAAACCGTCACAGCTTTTAAATCAGTATTTTGTAATTGCAGAATAAGGAAGTGTTTAAATGCGAAGTCCATCGAGATTAAAACAAAAAGTATGGTTTTCAAAAATCATAGAGGATATCAGTATTAAAGGGTAGGAGTTTATTTCTTACCCTTTTGGATGTATTCCATAATTGCTATATCCAATATTTTGCTTATTGGAATCATGGTAGCTTTTGAATATTCTTTTAATGCCTTTTCTACTTCTGGTGATAAGGTAGACGAGAAACGGATCCTTGATTTTAATGTGTCTTCTGCCATAATGAAATCTCCTTTTTGTTGTTATTTAATTTTAATTCATTTTCGCATTGAAGTCAATGCATATTTATGATATAATTAAATAACATTAAATAAAATTAAATAATAAAGGAGATATTATGGGGAAGTTTTTTGATTTGACAGGTAAAAGGTTTGGTATGCTCACGGTATTGGGCGGAGCAGAGAATAGATATTCTAAAATTGGCAAACCGATAGTCATGTGGAAGTGTTTGTGTGATTGCGGTGGAGAAACCATTGCTTCTACTGGGTCACTTAATTCTGGCAATAAGACAACTTGTGGATGCAAAAAAAATCGAGAACAAAATTTAATAGGACAGCGTTATGGGAAATTGAAAGTAATAAAAAGACATGGGTCAAAAAAGAAAAACGGAATTTTGGAATGGGAATGTTTATGTGAGTGTGGAAATACAACAATAGTAAGCACAAAAAACTTACAAAGAAAAGATAATCCTACAATATCGTGTGGTTGCACAAAACCTAAATATGAGAACTTAATTGGAAAAAGATTCGGTAAATTAGTTGTCATAAAAGAAAGTGATGATTATGTTCTTAAAACAGGAGAACATTATAAACAATGGCTGTGCAAGTGTGATTGCGGTAATGAAAAAATAGCAAGAGCATCTTTTTTGAAAAACGGAAGAACATCTCATTGTGGATGCGAACGTTACAAAAACCAATCAAAAGCATTTACAAAAGATATAACTGGAAAGAAATTTGGAAAATTAACTGCAATAAAAATTTCTAAAACAATATACGGTGAAGATGGAAAAGCAAAAAATTATTGGTTGTGTAAATGTGATTGCGGTAATTATACGGAAGTGCAAATAAATCATTTATCATCTGGTCATACAAAGACGTGCGGATGTTCTTTCGATAAAAATTTTCTTGGAGATATTACAAGAAAACACGGAATGCATTCAGAAAAGATATACTTTATATATAACGGAATGAAACAACGCTGTTATAATCCTAACAATGGACATTATAAAGACTATGGTGGCAGAGGAATAAAAATATGTGATGAGTGGTTAGGAGAAAACGGGTTTATAAATTTTTATGAATGGGCTATAAAAAACGGATACAATAAAGAAAAGACTAAAAAAGAGCAGAGTATAGATCGCATAGATGTGAATGGTAATTATGAACCATCTAATTGCAGATGGGCAGATTCAATCCAACAAGGAAATAATCAAAGAAAAACAATTAAGGTTATCTATAAGGGAAGAGAATATACTTTGAGAGAGTTAAGCGATATGTGCGGAATAAATAGAAATATTTTATATGGCAGAATTGTAAAACGTAACTGGGATGTGGAAAAGGCAATTTCGGAGAAAGCG